>JAEAME010000033.1_pt1 | contig 210656 bp, 202 predicted proteins | sample 8958731 | NCBI WGS metagenome assembly JAEAME01 (sample SAMN16933194, study PRJNA681113) | bioreactor sludge metagenome | isolation source: anerobic bioreactor sludge (Control) | place: India:Bengaluru | collected 2018-10-24
GTCGAAGAGCCCCAACAACTGGTCTGCCTTGGCGACGACGTCGTACGGGAAACCCGTCACCAGCAGCGCGTCGATGAGGGTGGAGACGCGGGACACCGCCAGCGGCGCCCCGTTCAGGAATGCTCCGACACCCCGCTCGGCCGTGAACAGTTCCCGGCGTGTGGGGTCGTAGACCGCGGCGACCTCCAGCCGCCCGTCCACCTCCAGCGCCAGCGACGAACAGAATACCGGCAGACCATGAGCGAAGTTGGTGGTGCCGTCGAGCGGGTCGAAGAGCCAGCAGAACCGGCTTCCGCGCGATCCCGCGCCACCCTCCTCCTCGGCAACCACGTCGTGGTCAGGAAACCGCTCGGCGACGAGCGCGCGGAACATCCGTTCGACCTTGAGATCGACCTCGGTCACCAGATCGATCTCGCCTTTCTTCTCGACTTGGAGCGCTCGCCCGAGAAACGCCAGTTGGATCTCCCCCGCCCGAAGGACGGCGTCAACGGCTGTCGCGGCGAGCAGCGGGTCGAGGGCCATGGTTATGCCTCCACCGAAAGGCGCTTCGTCATGCGCACCTCCATACCGCCCTCCGGCATCCGCCGGATCTCCACATCGTCCATGAAGTTGCGCATGAAGAAGATCCCGCGGCCGCTGGCTTTCAGCAGGTTCTCGGGCGCAAGCGGATCGGCCAGCCGCGAGGGGTCGAAGCCCTCCCCCTGATCCCTCACGCGCACGATGAGCTCCGATGGGGCGACAGGAGGCTGGAGGACGAACTCGACGAACACCAGCTTGTGCGGGTCGTGCCGGTTCCCGTGCTTGATGGCATTGATCACCGACTCGCGCACCGCCACGCTGATCCAATCAACGGCGTCGTCGTTCATGCCCGCCAGCCGGCAGACCTGATCGCACACCACCTGCACGAGATCAATCATCTCGAAGGTGCTGGGGAACTCGAGACGGACGGCGGAGTCGATGTCGACCATGCGCAGAGGAAGCGAGCCCAGGGTGGGCACCGGCCGGCGCGAGTAAGTACCACACGGCGCAGAACCCGGTCAACTGATAATGTTATAGTGCTTCCGGTTCCTGCGCGAGCCCCCCCGTCGGATCGCCTGGTGAGGGCCGCTCGACGAGGGCTGCCGGCGCCGCAGGGTGCCGGCAGACTGGGCCTATGCGGTATCTGATTCTGAGCGACATCCACGCGAACCTGCAGGCGCTCGACGCCGTGCTCGGCGGCGCCGGCGCCGCCGGCTACGACCGCGTCGTCGTCCTGGGCGATCTTGTCGGGTACGGGGGGGATCCCGAGGCGGTCGTCAAGCGCGTCATGTCGCTCGATCCGGTAGCCATCGTGCGCGGGAACCACGACAAGGTGGCGGCGGGAATCGAGGACTCGAGCGGGTTCAACGTCATTGCCCGCCGGGCCGCCCAGTGGACCCGCCACGCCCTCGGAGCCGAGACCCTGCAGTACCTGGCCGCGCTGCCCGCAGGACCGGCGGCGCTGGATCAATCGGTGCTCATCTGCCACGGGTCGCCGAGCGACGAGGACCTCTACATCTTCCACGATCGGGACGCGGTGCGCGCGCTCACCGCCGCGGAACGGCCCGTCACGCTCTTCGGCCACACCCACCTGCCGATCGCCGTCCGCCTGGCCGAGGGCACGCTCGAGCTGGTGGCTCGCGCCACCGAGCCGGAAACCCGCATCGTATTCGAGCCGGACATCAACTATCTCGTCAACCCGGGCTCGGTCGGCCAGCCCCGGGACGGCGATCCACGGGCTGCCTTCGCCATCCTCGACACCGACGATCGCGCGATCGTGCTCTGTCGGGTGGCCTATCCCGTGGCTGAGGCCCAAGCCCGGATTCTCGAGGCGGGCCTGCCCCCGTCGCTGGCGCACCGCCTGAGCGTGGGCCGGTGATCCGGCGCGACGCTCTCCACCCGCCGCCTCACTCGACCAACCGCGACGCCTGGGGTTCCCGCCGGGAGAGCCGGCGCTGCAAGTCGGCAAGCTCCCGGTCGACGCGGCTCAGCCTTCGCCAGATCGTCCACAAGTACGCCAGCAGAACGAGCCAAACAACGATGTACGCGGAGATGAGCAGCGGCGCCGCCGGCAGCTGATCCTGCTGCGGCAGGCTGGTGACGGGCACGAATTCGTCGGGCGAGCGGCCAGCCGGCGGCTGTTCGGCCGCGAGCGCGCCGGCGCACATCCCCACGCAGCCGACAAGCACCAGCACGTACGCCACGCGCCGCATCGTCGGTCGGATGCCACGTGTTGTGCGGAAGAACTGCAGTGTCATGATCCGTCCGCCCTCCTCAGAGCTCCTCCCCCGCCAGGTACGCTGCCTCCAGCTGCGCGCGCCGTCCTTCCAGCCGGACCCTGACGGCCAAAACCGCCAGGTACAGCAGCAGGAACGCCGCCGCCGAGAACCAGAAAGGACCTTTCATCTCGGGCGCAAGCTCCGGCACCACCCGGGTCGTGGGGTGAATCGTGCGCCAGATGTTGACCGAGATGTACACGAAGGGCACGTTGGCCATCCCGAAGAGCGCCATCGCGGCACCCAGCTTGGCGGAGCCCGGCCCGCCGTACTGCCGCACCAGCAGGTACGCCACGAAGATCATCCACATGAGCAGCGTCGAGGTGAGCCGCGCCTCCCACTGCCACCAGACGCCCCATGCCTTCCTCGCCCAGAGCGGCCCGGTCAGCAGCACGATCATGCCGAAGACCACCACCAGCTCACCCGCCGCCAGAGCCAGGCGATCGGCGACGGGAGTGCCCTTGAAGAGGTACGTGACGCTGGCCACGCCGCACACGAACGCCGACAGGAACATCATCATGGCGGCGGGCACGTGGAAGTAGAAGACCTTCTGCACCAGCCCCATGGTCGCTTCGTAGGGCGCCTGCGCGATGAGCAGCGGCGCGGTGGCAAACATCGCCATGAGCACAAGCACGAGCGGCCCAAACAGCCGTTTCATCAGCGTGATCTCCGTGACGACCATCCACTACCCACTGCTCTGCTCACTCCGCCATCAGCGGCTCGAAGGTCCACAACGCCAGCGTGACGAAGACAACGTCGAAAAACGCCAGAATCGCCAGCCACATCTGCGCCAAGTGCACGTCGGCTGCCGGCTCGAGCAACGCGGCGGTCCCTCGCACGCCCGCGATGATGACGGGGATGGTAATCGGATACAGGAGGACCGGCAACAGGACATCCCGGCTTCTCGCCCTCACGAGCATCGCGGCGAACAGCGTCCCGACTGCCGCGAAGCCGATCGTCCCCGTCGAGAGCAAGGCGACCATCAGCCAGGGATGGGCGGCAAACGGCGCCTGGAACAGCAGACCCACGAGCGGCACGAGCACGACCTCGACCACCGCCAGCAGCGCCACAACGCCGAACAGCTTGCCGAGGTACACGGCCGGCCGGCTCACGGGCGCGAGCAACAGCGCGCGCAGCGTCTCAGCGTGACGCTCGCGTTCGAAGGTGCGCCCCAGCGCCAGCGTTCCGGCAAAGGCCACGGCAATCCAGAGGATCCCGGCTGCCGCATCCTCGAGCGGCCGTCCTTCCCTGACCAGCGCGAAGGCGAACACCAGCACGCACGACACGGCGAAGAACGCCGTCGTGTAGAGGACCTCGCGGCTTCGCACCTCGACCATGAGGTCCTTCCGCATCACAAGCCACGCCACGCGAAGAAACATCTGATCGTGTCCGCCGTCAGTGGCCGGCCGGCCAGCCCTGCCCCTCAGCCCGAACCCCGGCCCCCGGCCGCTGGTCCACGGCTCCCTGCCCCAGGTGCGCACGGTATCGCTCGCGCAGATTGTCGTGCGCGCGGTCGAGCGCCACCAGCCGTCCTTCACGCAGCACCGCCATCCGGTCGATCACGCCCGCGGCCACATCGAGGTCGTGGGTGGCCAGCACGATGAGGCAGCCGCTCGCCCGGAGCCCCGCCAGCCGCGCGACGAGCGCAGACGTCGAGCCATCATCGAGGCCGGTAAACGGCTCGTCGAGCAGGAGCAGCCTCGGAGCGTGCAGCAATGCCCGTTCGAGCGCCAGCCGCTGGCGCATCCCGCGCGAGAAGCTCGACACGACCTCGTCGGCGCGTTCCGTGAGCGCGGCGCGCGCGAGCGCCGCATCCACGACCGCCGCTGCGGGCGCGAGGCCGTGCAGGCGGGCAAAAAACTCGAGGTTCTCGCGGGCCGTCAGCTCGGGATACAAGTGCAGGTCGTGCGCGAGCAGACCGAGACGCGCCCTGAGCGCGGGCCCAAGCTCCGAGGCCAGGCGCCCTTCGTAGCGCACGACGCCGGAGGAGGGAGCCAGCAGCGTGGCGAGGATGGCCAGCAGCGTCGACTTCCCGGCGCCGTTCGGACCCAGCAGCCCAAGGACCTCGCCTGCCTCGATGCTCAGCGAGACGTGCCACAGCGCGCGCCGCCTGCCGTAATGGCGCGACACATCGTCGAGCACGATCGTGCGGAAATCGAACATCACCGGCCCGGCGTCTCCGCGCCGTCTGCCTTCAGCGCGCCGGCGGCGTCGAGAGCGCGGTAGACCCGCTCCAGCTCGCCCATGAGGCTCCGCCGCCGGACCGAATGGCTTGCGCCGTCGACGCGTCCCAGGCGCAGGTCCTGATCGAGCGCTGACACCTCGGACAGCAACTGCTCGCGGCGGGACTCGAGGCGACGCAGGGTCGAGTCCGCGGGGGTCCCGCGGGCGTCCGTCGCAGCGCTCCAGGCTCCGGCGCCCAGGATCAGGCCCGCGAGCGCCAGTGCGAGCCGGACCGGCCACGTGCTGTAGTGCGGCAGACCGTCGAGTGTGAGGTCAAGCGTGCCGCCTGCCGGAATGCCCGGGCCACTTGCCACCACCAACGTCCGTCCGCCGTCGGCCATCTCACGCTGATCGCTGACCGCCTGTGAGGTGAGCCTCACGTTGCCGACCTTCTGGACGAGCAGGTTCAGCTGTGACAGGGCGGCTGGCAGCCGTTGCTGCAGCCGGACCGAGCTTCTCCCGAGCGGGAGGTAGTACGCGAGATGGACGGTCGTCGGCCCCGGCTGGAACGGCCCGGAGACGACCAGCCTGCGCCCTTCGATGACCGCCTGCGGAGAGGACCCTTCGAGCAGCCCCGCTCCCTGGGCGTCGGACGGCAGATCGAACACAAGGGGTCCGGCCGCCAGAGGCGCCGAGCCGGAATTCAGCAAGTCGAGGAGATAGAAGACCTCGAGCTCGTCCTCGGCGAACTCGACGATCACGCGCGTGTTCCCGCCGAGCACGACGGAGCCGCCCGAAGCCTCCGCGCCCTCTGTGGGCGCCTCGGCCGCGCTCGGGCCGCGTCCTGCCGCCCCTCCGACGAGCAGCACCCGCACGCCTCCCTGGGTGGGCACCTGGAACGACTCCGACTGCACCCGCGCCCCATCGAGCGTGGCAGCGGCGGTGACCGTCGCGCCGGGCGGCAGTCCGCTGAACTCGGCTCGCCCGCTGTCGTCGGTTTCTGCGGTCTGCGTCCGGCCGTCGACCAGCAACTCCACACGGTGGCGCGCGACGACATTGGTCAGCGCTTCGCGGACCAGCCGCACCGACACGGTGCCGGCCGGGAGGTCGCCAACGGGCCGCGGGACGCCCGACATCGACCTCGCATCCGGCATCTGCGCCATCGTGTGGCCGCCCAGCAGCCCGATCGCGCCCGCCGCGACGACACACACCAGCGCCCCGGCGCGTTGGCGCCCTCTCTGCACGCGGCGTTCGCTTGCGCGTTCCCGGATCATGGCTGAGGCGAAATCAGCATCTTGGTGCCGCATTGCTTGCAGAATTGCGCGTCGAAATCGTTGAGCGTTCCGCATCGCCCGCACGCGCACGGAGCCCCCGGCACGGCGACGTTGGAGGCGGGCGCGGCAGCCGCTTCCGCCTGACTGCCTTCCGTGGCCCGCTGCCGGTTGGCCACGTCACGTTCGATCAGATCGCGGTAGCCGACGCCGCCGGCACCGACCTGCTGGGCGAGCCGCGCCGCCCGCGCACGGAGGCGTTCACCCAGCTCCTCGTAATCCGATTCCGGCACCTTGCCCATGGCGCGATCGAATTCCAGTTCCTTGATGGCCTGCAGCGCCATCGCGGTCTCGTGTTCGAGAGACGCCTGCCTGCGTCTCCCGAGCGACTCGGGAATCTGACCTGGCTCAGGCTCGACGAGCGGCCGGACCGTCCGGTAGAGCCCGAAACCGGCGGCACCGGCGGAACAGACTGCCAGCGTCAGAAAAACCGCAGTGACCGCAGGTCCGCCGCCGATCGCGACGACCCCAGCGACGGCTGTCACCAGCGTCGCCGCCGCGAAGAGGTGCCAGGGACGTACCGAGCCAAGCGTATCGGCGGGCGACGCTTTTCGCGCCCGCGGCGCCGCGCTCGGCTTCTTGACCGGGGATCGTGCGCTCATGGGCGACCGCTCACCTGCCTTCTCACTCACTCAATCGACGCCGGTTGGGCGCCGGCCGGCAGGCGCCTGCGGGCGATGTATGCGGCGCGCTCCGGCAGCAGCGCGATCCCGCCGCCAACGGCGAGCACGAGAAACCCAACCCAGATCCAACTGACCAGCGCATTGACGACAACCTGCAGGCTGATCGACTGGTCCTTCAGTTCGAAGGCCGGCATGACAACGTAGAGATCGCCGAGCAGCCCGCGGCGAATCGCGACGCGCGTCTCGGGCTGCTGTTCGTGCTTGCGGTACATCCATCTCGCCGGGGTCAGCTTCCCGATCTCCCGGCCGTCGCGGCTGAGCGTCAGGTGCGCGGTGACCATCTGTTTCTGGCCGTCATCAGTCACTCGCACCGCCTCGTGCCGGACCACGTAGCCGCGAACCGAGGCTTCCTCCCCGGGCCTGAGCAGTACTTGCTCCTCGGCGTGGAACTGGCTGCCCGCGAAGCCAACAAACATCAGGGCGATCCCGAGGTGCACCAGGTAGCCCCCGTACCGCCGCGTCGAGCGCGCCACGACACCGATTCGGGCCGGGATTGGATCCGCGCCGCCGGCAGCGCGGCGCACGCGCACGCCGCGCACGAGTTCCTGCACAACCGAGGCGCCAACGAAGGCGCAGAGGCCAAACGACAGGCCGGCCCCCCAGAACGGCACGCCAGCGAGCACCAGCGAGCCGCCCAGCAGCACGGCGGATGCGAGCGGCCACAGAAACTGGCGCCCGAGGCCCTCCGGCGTGGTCCGGCGCCAGGCCAGCAGCGGCCCGGTCCCCATCAGACACAGCAGCGCCAGGCCGATGGGCACCATCCACCGGTCGAAGAACGGAGCGCCGATCGTGAGGCGATTGCCGGTGGTCGCCTCGCTCAGCGTCGGGAACACCGTCGCAAAGAGCACGAAGACGGTGGCAAAGAGCAGGAACCAGTTCGTCGCCACGAACGCCGCCTCGCGCGACACCCACGAGTCGAGCTCGTGCCTCGACCGCAGCCGGGGCAGGCGGACGAACAGGAACCCGAAGCTGACCACGAGGATCACGGCCATGAACACGGCGAACATCACCGCGAGCTGCCGGTCCTCCCCGAACGCGTGCACCGACTGCACGACGCCCGACCGGGTCATAAACGTGCCGAGAATCGTGAGGAAGAACGTCACGATGACGAGCAGCATGTTCCAGACGCGGAGCATCCCGCGGCGTTCCTGCACCATGACGGAATGGAGAAACGCCGTGCCGGTCAGCCACGGCAGCAAGCCGGCGTTTTCGACGGGATCCCAACCCCAGTACCCGCCCCAGCCGAGGACCTCATACGCCCAGATCATTCCCAAGGCGAGGCCGAACGACAGGCACAGCCAGCTGAGCATCGCCCACCGGCGCACCGCGCGCACCCACGAGTCGTCGAGGCGGCCGGTGATGAGCGCCGCCAGCGCGAAGGCGTATGGAATCGTCATCCCCACGAACCCGATGTACAGCGCCGGCGGGTGCACGGCCATGTACGGGTTCTGCAGCAGAGGGTTCAGACCTCGACCTTCGGACGGCACGCCGACGAGGAAGGTGTCGAAGGGGTTCTTGTGCACCAGCATGATGAACAGGAAGGCCATCTCGATGAGCGAGATGGTGGCGACCACGTACGGCACGAGCTCGCGGTGCCGATCCCTGTTCACGTAGACGGCAATGGCGCCGAAGACGGCCAGCAGGAACACCCAGAACAGGATCGAGCCATCCAGGCCGCCCCAGTACGAGCTCAGCTTGTAGACGAGCGGCTGGACCGCATCCGAGTAGTGCTGGACGTACTTGATCGCGTAGTCGTCGGTGACAAACGCGTGCACCATCACCGCCGACGCCACGCCGGTCAGGGCGGTGACGAAGTAGAAGGCGCCCGTGGCGCTCTCGACCAGCCGCGTCGAGCCGCGACGCGCACCGGCGACGGCTGCCGCGGCGGCGTAGGCGCAGGCGACAAACGCCGCGAGCAGGGTGAACGTGCCGAGCGAAGCCATATCTCGTCCGGAGAGCGCCGGCGCCGAACGGGCGGTGGCAGGCCCCCTCGTCAGCCGGCATCAGATGACTGCAGGGCGGGTCAGGTTCCCGGCACCGCCGCAGCGCCCTTCTTCGCCTCGTACTTCGACGGGCACTTCGCGAGCACGCCGTTCGGGGCGACGTGGAAACCGTCCGCCTCGAGCGTGCCCTTCAGGACGACCTCCGCCTCGTCGGTGAACGTGTCGGGCACGATGCCGGTGTAGTGAGCAGCCACGACTCTGCCCTTGCTTTGGAGCTGGAACCGGTAATCGAACGAATCCCGCTTGCGCAGGATGGAGTCGCGCACGACGTACCCGTGAAGCTGCAGGCGCTTGCCCTGCCAGGTTGCCGGGTCCGCCATCACCTCGTCGACGTGCTTGTAGTACTCGGTCCCCTCGCGCAGCGTCGACCACAACAAGCCGGCGAGCGAGAGCACAAGCACCGACGCTGTGATCCCGATCTTCAGAACCTTATGTCTCATAGAATCTTACGGGGGACTGTCTTTCAGAATACCGTCCCCGGTACCCCCGGTCAACCACAGCTGTCCGCGCTGCCCGCGCTCCCTGCGCCATCCGCGCGGTCTGCGCTGTGTGCGGCGTCCGCATCTCGGGACGCGCCGACTCGCCTGAGCAGCTGGCAGACGCTGGCGACCGGCAGCCCGACCACGTTGGAGTACGAGCCCTCGATCCGGTCGATGAACCTGGAGGCCAACCCCTGCACAGCGTACGCGCCCGCCTTGCCCCGGGGTTCGCCGGACGCGACGTACCAGGCGATGTCCGACGCCGTCAGCGGCAGGAACCACACGCGTGTCCGCTCCACGGAGGACACCTCGCGGCTGCCAGCGCGCACCGAGACACCCGTCATGACCTGATGACACCGTCCTGACAGCTGCGCCAGCATCTCGGCCGCCTGAACGTCATCGGACGGCTTACCCAGAATCTCGCCGTCGATGACGACAACCGTGTCGGCGCCGATCACGATGTCGTCGGGATGCCGGAGGGCCGCAGCGGAGGCCTTCAGACGAGCCAGCCTGAGGACGCAGGCCGACGGGTCCTCATCACGCAGGGGCCGCTCGTCGATGTCGACCGCCTCGATGCCGAAGACGAAGCCCGCCGACCTGAGCAGGTCGGCCCGGCGTGGCGATGCGGAGGCCAGCAGGAGAGGCAAACACGTCAATGATACACTGAAGCTCCCCTGGGGCCGGGCACGCCCGCCCTCTACGTCATGGAGCCACTCAGCCAGGTTCTGCCCGCTGCCCTCGCCGTGCTGCTGCGCGATGCTCCGCTGTCGCCCGGCAAGGTGGCGTTCGCCTGGAAGGCGGCGGTGGGACCGGCCCTCGCTCGGGTGACCGAGGCGCGGCTGCTCGAAACGGGTGTCGTTGAGGTCACGGTTGCCGATTCGCACTGGCGCCGCGAGGTTCGCCGTCTCGCCCCACTCATCCTCGAGCGCCTGGCGGCATTGTTGGGGCGCGATACCGTCACGCGCGTGACGGTCGCCGCCTCCGGACCCACCAGGCGCCGGCAGCCAGCGGCCCCACCAGCGCAAGCTCCCACGCGAGAGCCGTGAGGTTCCGCAGCCAGAAGCCCGGAAGCCAGTACCTCCGGTCCGTCGCGAAGAACAGATCCAGGCCTGTGTGGAAGTGCTCCGCGCTGAACGGCCAGAACGCCATGACGCCAAGCGGCATGCTCGTGTCCTGGCCGAGCAGATCGAAGACCACGTGGGACAGATACGCAGCCGCGGCGGCCAGCCCGAGCCGGACGCGCTGGGTTCGACTGAAGATGCCCACAAGAATCGCGACGATGGCGGCAGCGCCGACGCTGTGGGTGTACGCGCTGTGCGCGCCGAACAGGAGATCCACGTCGGCGACCACACCGATCGTGGCGAGCAGCGCGGCCCGCACCCAAAAGCGCGGGTGCCGGCCCGCGACGAGTCGGGAGCGGCCCGGAGGCGTTGAGGCACGTTCGGCCGCCTGGACTTGGGGTGGACCCGCCACTACCCATCCGGCAGCAAAGGCGCCAAGCGCATGGCCGATTGGCGTGGGCATCCGTCTGATCCTACCTGTGAGGTGGCAGTTCTGGCCATCCCGGGGCCGGCGGAGGTGGGCAGAATGTGACACGCCGCTCCAGCTGACGGCAGGTGGCGAAAGTAGCAGGCCCCTTAACTGATTGATTAACAGGCTGTTTAGAGCAGCCAGCCGAGGACTTTCGCTTGACTTCGGGCGGGCACGCTCCTAGAATGCACACTTCGGGTTGTTGCGCGCCTCACTCCGAAAGGACTCCAGATGCCAGCCGATGAACGCACTGAACGCACTAAGGCCCTCGACGTGGCGGTGGGCCAGATTGAGAAGCAGTTCGGCAAGGGATCGATCATGCGCCTGGGCCAGAAAGGGGCCATCGCGCCGGTCGACAGCATTCCGACGGGCTCCATCAGCCTCGACCTCGCCCTGGGGATTGGCGGCATGCCCAGGGGCCGTGTTGTGGAGATTTTCGGCCCGGAGGCGTCGGGCAAGACCACGCTGGCGCTCCAGGTGATTGCGCAGGCCCAGAAACTGGGGGGCATGGCGGCGTTTGTCGACGCCGAGCACGCGCTCGATGCGAAGTACGCGCAGAAGCTGGGCGTCGACCTCGAGAATCTGCTGGTCTCGCAGCCGGACAACGGCGAGCAGGCGCTCGAGATCGTTGAGGTGCTGGTCCGGTCCGGCGGCGTCGATGTGGTCGTCGTCGACTCGGTGGCGGCTCTCGTGCCGCGCGCGGAGATCGAGGGCGAGATGGGCGAAGCACAGATGGGCCTGCAAGCCCGGCTCATGTCGCAGGCGCTCCGCAAGCTGACCGGCGTTGTGTCGAAGTCGAAGACCTGCCTGGTGTTTATCAACCAGTTGCGCGAGAAGATCGGCGTCATGTTCGGTAACCCCGAAACGACAACCGGCGGCCGCGCGCTGAAGTTCTACGCGTCGGTACGTGTCGACATCCGGCGGATTGCGAGCATCAAGGACGGCGACGTGGTCATCGGCGGGCGGACGCGCGTGAAGGTGGTCAAGAACAAGGTGGCGCCGCCGTTCCGCGAGGCCGAGTTCGACATCCTTTACGGCGAGGGGATCTCAAGAGAGGGCGACCTGCTCGACCTCGCGGTCGATCGCCGGATCGTGGACAAAAGCGGCACCTGGTTCGCGTACGGCGGCGAGCGCCTCGGCCAGGGGCGCGAGAACGCGAAGCAGTTCCTGCGGGACAACCCCGCCGTGTCGCAGGCCATCGAGGACCGCCTGCGCAAGGAGCTGGGGCTCACCCCGCGGAATGGGGACACTGCCGCCTGAACTCCGCGGGTCTCAGAACCGAACGGTCAGGCCGACGACGCCGTAGTGGAGCGCGGTGAAGGTATAGACCTCGCCGACGTCGGCCCCGCCTTCAAGCAGCCGGTAGCCGACCTTCAGCGACGCGTGCTTGTTGAGGGCGATCTGGAGCGCCGCCAGGACGTCTTCGGCGCGGCCCTGCGGCGCGGCGGCCGCGTCACCCTCGAACAGCAGGCTCGCCCGCTCGTTCAGCACCCGCTCGAGCCGGAAGTTCAGGAGCGGAACGAAGCCGACGTTGGTCTTCGTCACGCTCTTGCCCCCGCCTTCGACTCTCGTGATGGCGTCGCGGATCTTCCCCGTAAAACCGATGCCGAACTTCCACTTCTCCCCCTGCACGAACTCGTAGCGGTACGTCACGCGGTAGGAGTTGAACTGGTAGGTGGCCGTGAGCGGGATGTTCGCGGGAAAGACCTCGTCGAGAAACGAGACCGGGCGGTTCACCGACCCGGCGGCGTGGAGCGTCAGCGGCGCAGCCAGGACGGAGACCACGTGTTTGGGGGCAAGCCGCACCTCCGCGCGCACCCGGAAGAACGGCTTGCTGTCGGTCGTGAGCTCGTCGGTCAGCGAGAACAGGGTGCCGGTCTCGTTCGGGATGCGAACGTCGTTGTAGCCCGACCAGACCCCGCCCGTCTCGAAATCAACCATCCAGCGCTGCTGGGCATTCGCGGGGACTGAGAGCACCGCCACAAACAACGCCGCCGATCCCAGAATCTCCGTTATGCGTTTCATGCTGGTCTGCCTTCTCAAGCTGTCCAGTCCCATCCACCGTGCCGGTAGGAATGCCGACACCGCTGCTGCGTCATAGACTCACGTCTTGCCGCTGAGGTGACATCCGGCCCAGTCCGTCACCCTGGCAGCGGTGATCTGGGTAGCCTGATTTCGACGCGTCAGGAGTGCTCCGCAGGTTGGAGGCCGGTCGGGCCACATGCTATAGTGAGGGTTCCGCTGAGCGTGTCCCTTCGTGCCGAGGTAGCTCAGTTGGTAGAGCACGTGACTGAAAATCACGGTGTCGGCAGTTCAATTCTGCCCCTCGGCACCATCCCCTCGTGACGGTGGTTTCGCTCCCTTCTCCCTCCGGCTAGAATGGATTGCTGCCGTCTCCGTCTGTCCGACACCGCAGGGAGCAACCGATCATGCCCGTGGGCTTTCCGGCGATTCGTCCCCGCCGTCTTGTCACGAACCTGCTGCTGCTCTCCTTCCTCGTCTCGGCGGCCTCGGGCGTCGTCCTGTTCTTCCGCCCGGAGGGCAGCCTGGCGCGGTGGCTCGGCTGGTCGGTGCTCGCGCTCGACAAGAAACAGTGGGAGGCGGTGCACCTCACTGCAGTCTGCACGTTCCTCGTCGCCTCGCTCGCGCACATCGCGTACAACTGGCGCTCGCTCGTGAGCTACCTGCGCGGTCGGGCAGCCAAGACGGCCTCCGCAGCGGCGTCGCTGGCGCCGTCGCGCGAACTGCTCGCAGCCATCGTCGTCATGGCGGCGGTTCTAGCCGGCACGCTGGTCCAGTGGCAGCCGTTTGCGGCAATGACGACGCTGCGCACGGCCATGAAAGACGGAGTCTATGCGACCGTCGTACCGCCGCCCGTCGCCGAGGCCGACCGCGTCACGCTTTCGGAGCTGTGCGCCCGGGCGGCACTGCCGGAGCAGAAGGCGCTCAAGAATGCGCGCGACCGCGGCATCGAAGTACCCGCCATGTCGATGACGCTCGCAGCCGTCGCAAAGGCGAACGACCGCTCGCCGGAGGCGGTGTACGCGGCCATCGTCGGGCTTTCGGCCAGCAGCGCCGCTGAGCCGTAGGCTGGCGGGTCCGCGTGATACGGGTGCGCCGCTGGTCCGCCCGAGCCGATGCCTGACACCTGTTCGACCGCGGTTGCTGTCCGCGAGGAGGATGACGAGGTGGAATCCCGGCCGCTCGAATGGGAGGAACTGCTCGTCTCGGTCGGTCACGAACTGCCTCAGCCCGTGCGGGAGGAGACGGTTTCCGACGGATCGACCATCATGGTTGGCGGCGACCCCGCAGAGGTCGTCGTCCGCCTGACCGGCTCGTCGTTGACCGTGTCGGAGTACTCGGTTGAGGGGCCGGGACCGCTGGACGCCGTCCCGGCCCCTGTGAAGCTCGGCACGCTGCACTGGCCGCGCCTGCCCGGCGTGCTCGCCCTGCGGGTGATCGCCGTCCTGGTGGCTGCCGCACGCGACCTGCGTCGTTCCACCTACGTGACCTGCATCGTCTGCGAACGCCTGCAACCGCCTGAGGCGATGCACGACGACGAGACCTGCCGGAGCTGCGCACAGACGCACCCCGCGCAGCTATCCGATCCCCGGTCCCTGATCCCCGATCCCTGATCCCTGCGTCCTCACCCACCCCATGAGCTTGCTGGCCCTCGCCGTGGACATGTATTCTGAGATTGGGTCTCCACACTCCAGCCGGGACGCGGCCGCGGTCGCAACGGCCGACGGAGAAGACGATGCCGCCGATTGAGGATGGTACAGAGGGTTCTCTCGATCACGACGCCAGCGGTCAGACCCCAGTGGTCCGGCCACGTCTGATCAGCACGGCCTCGGGCGGAGACGGACACCTGCCCCTCTCCAGCCAGCGCCTGATCGCCGACATCATCAACAGCATCTCGGAGGGTGTGGTTGTCGGCGACCTCGACGGCCGATTGGTGCTGTTCAACGCGGCTGCCCAACGCATGTTCGGCCCTGGCCTGGTTCATGTCGCGCCACCCGAATGGAGCGGGACGTACGGCTGTTTCCACGAGGATGGGGTCACGCCGTTTCCCGTAGACGAGCTGCCGCTCGCGCGCGCCATCCGGGGCGAATCCGTCGTTGACTGCCGGATTCTCGTCCGCACGCCCGCCCAGCCCTCCGGCGTGCTTGTGAGCATCAACAGCGCACCGCTCCTTGACGGCGCGAACGGCGTGTGCGGAGGCGTCGCGGTCGTCCGAGACGTGACGTCCAAGCGAAGCGAACTGGAGAGGGTCAGGCTGCTGTCGGCGGTCTTCGAGCAGACGGCCGACACCGTGGTCATCACTGACAACACCGGCACCATCGAGTACGTCAACCCTGCCACGGAGCAGATCACAGGGTTCTCCGCGAGCGAACTGCTCGGCCGCACGCCGAGGGTCCTCCGGTCTGGGGCCCACCCGCGCGCGTTCTTCGACGAGATGTGGACGACGCTCGCCGCGGGGCGAGCCTTCCGAGGAACGCTGATCAACCGGAAGAAGAACGGGGAGGAGTACCACTCGGAGCAGACGATCACGCCGGTTCGGGACTCTTCCGGCGTCATCTCTCACTTCGTCTCCGTCGGCCGCGACATCACCGATCGGCGAAAGGCCGCGGAGGCCGAAAGCCGGCACCTGCTGGCCCGAAAGGTGCAGCAGCACCTGTTTCCGTCGTCCGCGCCGCCGACATGCCAGTGCGATATGGCCGGGGCCGTGTTCACCGCGGACAAGACTGGAGGCGACTACTACGACTTCGTGGCGCTGCCCGGCGGGGGAATCGGCGTCGTCGTGGGCGACGTGAGCGGCCACGCGTTCGACGCGGCGCTCGTGATGGCGGAAACCCGCGCCTACTTGCGATCGATTGCCCAGACCACCCCGAACCCGGAGGAGATCCTCACGCTGGTAAACCGGGTTCTCGTTGGAGACACGACGGACAATCAGTTCGTCACGCTCATCCTGTGTTGCCTGGATCCCGTGTCGCACGTCCTCCGCTACGCGAGCGCCGGTCACGTGACCGGGTACGTCTTCGACCGCTCTGGAGAGGTCAAGGCCGAACTGCCGTCCACCGGGCTGCCGCTCGGGCTGTTCCCGGACGCCGCGTACCCAACAGCGCCGGCAACGCGGCTCGACCCCGGCGACATGATCGCCTTGTTCACCGACGGCGTCATCGAGACAGACACGGCCGATGGAACGCCGTTTGGCATCGAACGGGCGCTCGCGGTTGTCCGGCAGCACCGGGCGGAGCCGGCTGCGACGATCGTGCACCGCGTCTACGAGGCGGTGCGTGATTTCACGAGCCGCCGTCCGCACACCGACGACATCACGACGGTCATCTGCAGGTTCGACCAGCCGGTGTAGCGGCACACGAGGCACCAGGCCTCCGCGCCAGCCGACTGAGGTCGGCCGTCCTTGACCGGTGGGACGCTTGCCCGCCGCTGTCGACTGTCGACCGACTGATGACTACTGGCTGCCGACTACCGGCTGACTGCTGACTGACGACTGTCGACTGCCGATTGAAACGGTCCTCCTCCAGCTAGACCAGCGTCCCGTGCTATCCTCCCGCGCGTGGTGCCTGCAGACCCGGCGACCCCGATGACCCGCCCGCACGTCATCACCCGCCGCTCGGTGGCGAGCTGGGTTCTCTACGACCTCGCGAACACCATCTTCTCGATGAACATCCTGTCGTTCTACTTCTCGCTGTACGTGCGCGAGGAGGTCGGCATCGAGCGGGCGGACGGCATCTATGGCCTGACGACGGCTCTTGCGATGGGCTGCATCTTCATCGTCTCGCCGCTGCTTGGCGCGTTGACGGATCAGGCGCGGCGCCGCGTGCCGTTCCTCATGGTCTCGACGGTCCTGTGCGTCACCTTCACCGCACTGCTCGGCCAGGGGGGCCTGTGGCCCTCGCTCATCTTCTTCGCGGCAGCCATCATCGCCTACCAGTCCGGACTGCAGTTCTACGACGCCCTGCTGCCTGAGGTGAGCACGGACGCCAACCGGGGATGGATCGGCGGGCTCGGGGTCGGTATCGGCTACCTCGGATCGTTCGTCGGCCTGGGCGCCGGGTACCTGATGCTCGACGTCTGGCACACGGGCAAGATTCCGCTCTTCCAGGTGACGGCGGCGCTGTTTCTGCTCTTCGCCCTGCCTGCCTTCTTCTGGATTCGAGAGCGGGGCAACCCGTCGGCGAGAGGCGTCTCGCGGGCTGCCGTCGCGGCAGCGGCGCGACAGGTGCGTCAGACGCTCAGCGCGTCCGGCAAGTATCCGGGCCTGTTCCGGTTCCTCATGGGCCGCGTGTTCTACACGGACCCGGTCAACACCGTGATTGCCATCATGGGCCTGTACGTCACCAACACGGCGGCCCGCGCCGGCCTTGACGCCGCCGCCAGCGAGTCGTTCGCCTGGAGGGTCATGATCACGGCCGTCGGCTTCGCGGTGGTCGGCGGGTTCGCCTGGGGGAAGGTCGTCGATCGGCTCGGCCCGAAACGCACGCTGACCATCGTGCTGTGGACGTGGATTGCGGACTTCATCGCGGTGGCGCTCGCCGGCGCGCTGAACCTGCCGCTGTGGACCTTCGCCGTGACCGCAATCGTGGCCGGGCTGGCACTCGGCGGCACGTGGGCCTCCGACCGCCCCTTCATGCTGCGCCTGACACCGCCCTCGCGCATCGGCGAGTTCTACGGCCTCTACAACATGGTCGGGCGCTTTGCGGCGATCACCGGCCCGTTCCTCTGGGCGGCCATCGTCGGCTGGGCGTTTCGCGGGCGTCCGCAGGTCGGCCAGCCGGTCGCAGTCGCGTCGCTGGCGGTACTGGTCGTCGTGGGCTACCTGATTCTGCGGCCGGTCTCGGATGATCCGCGCGACTGGCCCGCAAGCGGGGACCGCTGACGGACCACACGCGGGAAGGCCGCCGGCCTGTGCCGGTCGCGACGGTGGCAGGAGGGGGCGGGGGACGTCACTCCGACTCGGGGGGGCCCTCGGGGACCACTTCGTCGTCGAACTCACGCGGCTGCGGGCCGGGACGGATGCCGGCGATATCAGGGTCTTCCCCGTCTGCCCGCCTCGGTGCCGCCTCGCGGCGGGCCTTTGCCTCCTGCCGGCGCTGCTGTTTCTGGAGCTGCTTTTTCTGCCTGGCTTTTTCCCGTTCACGCTTCTGGAGCGTCGGTCGCGCACGGCTGGCCATACTTTACCCCCCGATCGGGCGTCTCGCGTTGCTAGCCCTGTTCATCGCCGTGATCGTCCGGCTCGACCGCCCGTGTGGCGAAGTTGTCGAACTCGACGTCGACGTCCGGCGAGTTGTCGTCCACATCAAACACGCGCCCGCCCGGGCGTTCCCGAATGGGCCCCTTGGGGCCGCGCTCGGGCCGCGAGCGACGATTCACAGGCGCGCGCTGCCGTCGCATCGGCATGCCCGCCCCCGGTCCCGTGCGGTCGCGCGGAGGCCCGCTGTCCGGACCCGTCGGGCGCATCGGCCGCGGGGCAAACCCGCCGGCGGGACGCGGACCCGGGCCGCGATCCTCTCGCGCGCGAGCTTCGCTCACCGCCAGCGGACGCCCCTTGAACATCTGGCCGCTGAAGCGGCGGATGACCTCCTCGGCGACTTCGCGATCGGCAAACTCCACGAACGCGAAGCCACGAGGGCGGCCGGTGTCCCGATCGACCGGGACCAGCACCTGAAGCGGTACGCCGACCGGTGCGAAGTGCCCCCGCAGCTCAAGCTCGGTCGCGTCGTAGGGGAGGTTTCCGATAAACAGCCGGACAGCCAAGCGTTCCCTCTCGTAATGATGGTGACCGCGCGCACACGACCCTGGCCCGACGGATCGCCGCTCTACGTGCCCCAGTCAGCGTGTTGGCTCGTCCCCCGACGCAGTCCGGCGCGGCCCGCCCGCCGGCGCGGGATGCAAGCGGCATCATCGCGCAAGGCGCGGACCCGGACCAATCGTGTCATGGGAACAGAACAGGCGGGCAACACGTCTCACGAACGGCAAGTATGGCAATCCGTAGCCAGCAGTGAACCGGGGCTGTAGCTTACCATCACCTCCGGGTCTTCCGCAACCGGGCCTCGTCTGCCGACACGCGTGTCGCTGCCGTCGTGGCCGGCAGAGCTCGCCGCGGGTCCGGCGGCGCCGACGCGGCCGACCCGCTCGAGCGAGCCGCGCGGCCGGTCGGCCCCTCGACGCGCTCACGTGCGCTTGAGCAGCCGCGAGAATGCCGCCGACATCGCCGTCTCGACGGCCGGCGGCTTGGGCATCGCCTGCGGGGCCGCCTGGACCCGCTTCGGCGCGTGGCTGCGAGGCCTGGCGGCGGCCGCGGCACCGGCAGGCGCCCGCGGCGTCCGCGGCACCGGAGGCCGGGCGGCCTTGGGCTCGCCAAGGCGCATCGTGAGCGCGATCCGGCGGCGCGTCAGGTCCACCTCGATCACTTTGACCTTCACGATGTCGCCGGCCTTGACGACGTCCCGGGGATCCTTGACGAACCGGTCCGCGAGCCGCGAGACGTGCACCAGCCCGTCCTGATGGACGCCGATGTCGACGAAGGCGCCGAAGTTGGCCACGTTGGTCACGACCCCTTCGAGCAGCATGCCCGGCTGCAGGTGCTCGATCTCCTCCACGCCCTCCGTGAAGGCGGCCGTCCTGAACTCCGGACGCGGGTCGCGCCCGGGCTTCTCCAGCTCCGACAGGATGTCCTTGATCGTCGGCACGCCAAACCGATCGTCGGCCAGCGATTCCGGCGACAGGCTGCGAAGCAGCTCCACCTGCCCGATGAGCGCGTCGACCTGCAGGCCGGTCATCTGGCAGATCCGCTCGACGACCGGATACGACTCGGGGTGGACGGCTGAGGCGTCAAGCGGGTTTGCCCCGCCGGGAATCCGCAGGAAGCCGGCCGCCTGCTCGAACGCCTTCTCGCCCAGCCCCGGCACGTGGCGCAACTCGGACCGGTCGCGGAACGCACCCGTCGCGTGCCGGAACGCCACCACGTTGTCCGCAAGCCGGCGGCTCAGCCCCGACACCCGCGAGAGCAGGGCCGGCGAGGCCGTGTTCAGATCCGCGCCGATCGAGTTGACGCAGTCCTCCACGACACCGCCGAGCGCCCGCCCGAGGTGCGTCTGGTTGACGTCGTGCTGATACTGGCCGACGCCGATCGATCTCGGCTCGATCTTGACCAGCTCGGCGAGCGGATCCTGCAGCCGCCGGGCGATCGAGACGGCGCCGCGCAGCGACACGTCCACCTCGGCCAGCTCGCGCGACGCCAGCTTCGAGGCCGAGTACACCGACGCGCCCGCTTCGGAGACGATCACCTTGTGGGCATGGAGGTCGGCGTGCCGTTTCAGCAGCTCGCTGATCAGCCGGTCGGTTTCCCGCGAGCCTGTCCCGTTGCCGATGCTGACGAGCTCGACGTCGTGCCGCCTCGCCAGATCGGCCAGCGTGTCAATCGCCTGGTCCCACTCGTTCCGCGGCTGGTGGGGATAGACGGTTGCCGTCTCCGCGAGCTTCCCGCTGGCATCGATCACGGCGGCTTTCACGCCGGTGCGAAGGCCCGGGTCAAGCCCCATGGTGACGCGCGCGCCCGCGGGCGCCGCCAGCAGGAGATCCCGCAGGTTCCGGGCGAATACCCGGATCGCCTCGCGCTCAGCGTTCTCGCGCACGAGCTTCTCGATCTCGACCTGGAGGTGAGGCGCGATCTTCATCTTCCACGCGCGGCGCACGGTCTCGCGCTGCCACGCGTCGCCCGGCCGTCCTTCGTCCTTGAAACCAAACCAGTCCGCAATCATCCGCTCCGGCACGCTGGGCTCTTCCACCCGCGCGGCAGGTGCCGGCGCGGTATCGGGGCCTGCGCCCGGTTCAGCGGCCGGCTCGGCGCCCGCCTTCGGCGCCTCCGGGCCGTCGACGGCGATCGTCACGCGCAGCACGCCTTCCTTGCGGCCGCGGAGCATCGCCAGGGCGCGGTGCGAGGGCATCGTCTTCACCGGCTCGGTTGCCGCGAAGTAGTCCGAGAACTTGGCCCCCTTCTCCTCCCGGCCCGGCGCCACCCGCGACTGGATCACGGCGCGGGTCCACGCGTACTCGCGGAGGCGAGCCAGCAGGTCCGGGTTCTCCGCGAAGCGATCCATCACGATCCATCGCGCGCCGTCGAGCGCCGCGGCGACGTCCGGTACGCCGCGGGCCGGCGCCACGTACGGCGCGGCCGCCTCCTCCGGCACGAGGGTGGGATCGCCGATGAGCGCCGTCGCGAGCGGCTCGAGCCCGGCCTCCCGCGCAAGGCCGGCCCTCGTCCGTCGCTTGGGCCGATACGGCAGGTAGATGTCCTCCAACCGCGCTTTCGTCGTCGCGGACAGCAGCAGGTCGCGGAGCTCCGGGGTCAGCCGTCCCTGCTCTTCGATGCTGCGCAGGATCGCGGCACGCCGCTCTTCCAGCTCGCTGAGGTAGTACAGGCGCTCCTCGAGCAGCCGGAGGTGGACGTCGGTCAGGCCGCCGGTGACCTCCTTGCGGTACCGGGCGATGAACGGGACCGTGGCGCCCTCGGCCAGCAGCCGGACCGCGGCTTCGACCTGGGCCTCTTCGACCCGCAGTTCGTTCGCAATCTGACCAACGATCGTGTCCATAGGGAACTCACCCTCGTGGGCGAACCCACATCGTAGCAGAACTGGCGGCGCTAGCCGAGACGGTTCCGCACAAAGGCAAAATACAGGGCCAGCAGCACCGCCATCACGTAGGCGAGCCAGTGGACCTCGCGCCCCCGCCCGCCGAGCAGCTTGATGATCGGGTAGCTGGCCATCCCGATCGCCAGGCCATCGGCAATCGAGTACGACAGGGGAATGCCGACGACGGTCAGGAACGCCGGCAGTCCCTCCGACGGATCGGCCCACTCGATCTTGCGGGCGTTCTGCATCATCATCGCGCCGACCACCACGAGGGCGGGGGCGGTGATCGGCATGTAGGTGCCAACCATGGCCACGAGCGGGCTGCAGAGCAGCGCGAGCAGAAACAGCAGTCCGGTGACCACGCTGGTCAGCCCCGTGCGCCCCCCCGCCGCCACGCCGGCGGCGCTCTCGATGTAGCAGGTGACGGTGCTCGTCCCGACCAGGGCGCCGGCCGCGATGCCCGTGGCATCGACCGTCAGCGCCCGGGTCGCGCGCGGCAGCTTCTGATCGACGAGGAAACCCGCCTGCTCCGCCACACCCAGCAGGGTGCCGACCGTGTCGAAGAGCCCCATGAAGAGGAACACGATGATGTACGGCACGAGCGACGGGCGCAGCGCGCCCACGATGTCCAGTTGGAAGGCGGCCGGCTCCCGGACCGCCGGCAGGCCGAAGATGCCGCCGAACTGGATCTTCCCGGCGGCGAGCGCCGTGAGCGCGCCCGCCAGGATGGCCCACAGCAGCGCACCCCGCGCGCGCCGGACCGTGAGGACGGAGGCGACCAGCAGCCCGACGGCGAAGACGGCCAGGTCGGCGGGTGCGATGAGCGTGTTGAGCCCGACGACGGTCCCCGGCTTCGCGACGATCAGGCCGCCGTTGCGGAGCCCGATAAACGCGATGAACAGCCCGATGCCGACCGCGATGCCGTTCCGCATGCTCGGGCTGATGGCGTCAATCACCGCCTCCCGCACCCTCAGCAGCGTCAGCACCAGGAAGGCCAGGCCGGAGACAAACACCAGGCCGAGCGCAGTCTGCCACGCATTGGGAAGGCCGAGCGCCGTGAGGCTCATGACCACCGACACGAAGAAGAAGTTCTCGCCCATCCCGGGGGCCAAAGCGATCGGGTAACGCGCGTAGACCCCCATGAAGATCGACGCGAGCGCCGATGCCAGGCAAGTCGCCAGCAGCACCGCGCCGAAGTCGAGCCCCGTCGGCTTCCCCGCCAAATCCGTCGAGAGGACCGCCGGCTGGACGAAGATGATGTAAGCCATCGTCAGGAACGTCGTGAGCCCCGCAAGCGTCTCGGTGCGCACGTCCGTCCGGTGAGCGGACAGCTGGAACAGGCGTTCAATGGTGGCCATGCGTGCTCCGGCTACGACACCCACAGGGGGACCAACTGGAACCGTTCGACATCGACCAGTCCCTTGTCGGTCAGCTTCAGCGCCGGGATCACCTCGAGCCCGAGGAAGCTGAGGGCCATGCACGGCGACGCCACGCGTGTGCCGAGAGCGCGCGCAGCCGCGTCCACGGCGTCAATCTGCTTCCGCACGCGCGGCAGCGGATCAGCGCTCATCAAGCCGGCAATCGGCAGCGGCACCTCCGCCAGCACGGCCCGGCCGTCCGCGACCACCCACCCGCCCTGCAGGGCGGCCACGCGCCGGGTGGCGGTCCGCATCGACTCGTCGTCTGCTCCGGCCACGATGATGTTGTGATGATCGTGCGCGACTGACGAGGCCAACGCCCCCCGCCGAAGGCCCAATCCGGAGACGAAGCCCTTGCCGGTTGCGCCTGAGCCCAGATGGCGCTCGACCACCGCGATCTTGAGCAGGTCACCTTCGGGATTGGAGAGCGCCACACCGTCGCGGGAGGGGATTTCCTCGATCACCTCGCGCGTCGCGAGGTCGCCCTCGACAAACCCGATCACGCGGGCCCGCCGTCCCTCGGCCGGGACGCGAAAGTCGACGGCGTCCCAGTTGACATTGACCGTGCCGCGGAGCCGGCGCGGCTCGCCGGGCGGGGGCTCGACCGCCATGGCGCCGTCCCGCGCGACCAGCCGGCCGCCCCGGAACACGAGGCGCGGCCGAGGCGCACGCAGATCGTCGAAGACCACCAGGTCTGCCCGGCGGCCCGGCGTGACCGCCCCGCGGTCCCACAGACGGAAGTGGGACGCGGCATTCCAGGTTGCCATGCGAATCGCCATGAGCGGATCGAGGCCACCGTCAATGGCCGCGCGGATCATGCCGTCGATGTGCCCGCGGTCCAGCAGGTCCGAGGGCTGGCGGTCGTCGGTGCAGAAACACATCCGGTGATGGTTGGCAGGCGTCACGAGCGGCAGCAGCGCCGACAGGTTGCGCGCGACGCTCCCCTCGCGGATGAAGATCGTCATGCCGAGCCGCAGCTTCTCGCGAGCCTCCTCCGGCGTCGTGCACTCGTGATCCGACTGGATGCCGGCCGCTACGTAGGCCTGGAGCGCGCGACCGCCCAGCCGAGGGGCGTGACCGTCGATGGCCGCTCCGGCAAAGCTTCGCAGCTTGTCCAGCACCCCATCGTCGCGCGTGATGACGCCCGGGAAGTTCATCACCTCGGCCAGCCCCAGCACCCACGGGTCGGATCGCAGCGAGGCAAGATCGTACCAGTGAAGAACCGCGCCGCTCGTCGCCAGATCCGAGGCGGGCACGCACGCCGAGAGCATGACGTACATGCTGAGCGGCCCGTACTTCGCGCTCTCGAACATGTAACGGATCCCGTCGAGCCCCAGCACGTTGGCGATCTCGTGCGGGTCGGTCACGACGGTGGTCGTGCCGAGCGGGGCAACGGTTCGTGCGTACTCGCCCGGCGGCACCATGGCGCTTTCGATGTGGACGTGGGCGTCGATGAACCCCGGCGCCACGTACGCCCCGCCGAGATCGATCGTCTCGGTCGCATCGTACGTGCCGAGCCCGACGATGCGCGAGCGATAGATCGCCACGTCCGACGTGACGATCTCGCCTCCCAGGACATCGACAACGCGGGCGTTTCTGAGCAGGATGTCCGAGGGGACGTCTCCCCTGGCGTGCTCGATCAGCGTCCGTATCTCCATGCCGCTGCCTCGTTCCCTCCGGGGTGACGGGCCGTGCGACCCACACGGTGGCCGCGGCCCGAACCGGGGGAAGTCTACCGCAATCCTGCCAAACCGTCCTACGACGCGCCCGCCGGCTGTCTCTGCCAGCAACGCGGTGCCCGGGGAGCCGCCGTTGCCCCTCTCTGCCCCATCTGATACGCTGGCCGCAGTGGATCAAGTTCGCTCAGCCCGTTGGTCGCGCGAGGATTCCAGAGGTTGATGTGAGAACGCGCTGGTTGGTTGTTCCCGTCCTGTTGCTCCCTCTTCTGTTCACGGCCCTGGCGTGCCGCAAGGCTCCCGGCCCCGTCGGCACCGTCGCCGGCGCCTCGGGACAGCCCGTTCCGGCTCAACCCGCAACGACTCAGGCCTCGTCGGTCGCCTCAGCCGGCGCCGCCGCCGAGCTTCCCGGCGGTCAACCGACAGCAGCCGCAGGCGCACCTGCGGGTCAACCGCCTGCCGTCAAGCCGGTGCCTGCCACCCTGCCCGACGTGCTGGCGAGGGTCAACGGCGAGGCGATCGCGAAAGCGGACTTCGAACAGGCGATCAGGAACCTCGAAGCGCGGGCAGGCCAGGGCGTGCCGTTCGAGCAGCGGAACGGCGTGTACCGGCAGATGCTGGATCAGCTCATCGGGCTGCGCCTGCTGATTCAGGAAACCAAGGTGCGCAAGGTGGCGGTCACCGACGCCGAAGTCGACAGCCAGTTGGCCCAGATCCGGAAGCAGTTTCCCGACGAGGCCGCCTTCAACAAGGCGCTGACGGATCAGCGGATGACGCTCGACACGCTCAAGCAGGAGACCAGGAGCCAGATGCTGGTCGCCAAGGTGATCGAGGCCGAGATCGGGTCGACCATCTCGGTGACCGACGGCGACATCCAGGCCTTCTACGACCAGAACAAGGCGCAGTTTAATGAACCCGAAGCGGTGCAGGCCAGCCATATCCTGATCAGGTTCCCGGAAAAGGCCGACGAGGCGGCCAAACGTCAGGCCCGATCCCGCGCGGAGGCCGTGCTCAAGCAGGTCAAGACCGGCGGCGACTTCGCCGCGCTCGCGCGGGAGTTCTCGGAGGACCCCGGCAGCGCCGCCAAGGGCGGCGAACTCGGGTTCGTGCCGAAGGGGCAGACGGTGCCGGCCTTCGAGGCGGCGGCCTTCGCCCTCAAACCGGGCGAGACCAGTGGCCTGGTCGAGACGGCGTTCGGGTATCACATCATCAAGGGCGGCCAGCACCGCGAGGCCAGGGTCGTGCCCGTGGCCGAGGTGCGCCAGCAGATTCAGCAGTTCCTGGTCCAGCAGCAGACGCAGCAGAAGACCCAGGCGTTCGTGAACCAGCTCCGGGCCAAGGCCAAGGTCGACATCCTGATGTAGGGCGCCGGCCTGCGGGCCTCCGGGTGCACTTCCCGGCGGGATCACTCGATAAGTCCTTCGAGGAGATCCGCATGGACAGGCCCGCCGGTAAGGTTCGGCCGCAGACGCTTCACAGCCACCCGCTCCACCCTGAGTCGCTGATGATGGGCTACGGGTACGACCCCCGTCTGTCCGAGGGGGCGCTCAAGTGCCCGCTGTTCCAGACCTCCGCCTTCGTCTTCAGGACCGCCCAGGAGGGCCGGTCGTTCTTCGAGGTCGTCTACGGCCTTCGGGAGAAGGCACCCGACGAGGAGACGGGGCTCATCTACTCCCGCATCAACAACCCGGACCTGCAGATCCTCGAGGACCGCCTCACCTTGTGGGAGGGCGCAGAGGCGGCTCTGGCGTTCTCGAGCGGCATGGCGGCGGTATCGACCACGCTGCTCACGTTCCTGCGCCCGGGCGACACGCTACTGTGGAGCGACCCCGTCTACGGCGCAACCGACTACCTCATTCAGAACGTCCTGCCGGGCATGGGGATCTGCACGCGCAGCTTCTCGGAGAGCAGCGGCGCGCGATCGCTCGACGACGCTGTTCAGGGCGCGGACTCCGGCTCGCCCATCGGCGCAATCTACGTTGAAACCCCGGCGGGCCCGACGAACCAGCTGGTCGACATCGCGCGGTGCGCCGCGGCGGCGCGGCGGATCGGCCAGGCGACGGGGCGGACGCCGCTCGTGGTCGTCGACAACACGCTGCTGGGGCCGCTCTGGCAGCGGCCGCTCGACCACGGCGCGGATCTGGTTCTCTACTCGCTCACCAACTGCGTGGGAGGGCACGATGATCTGGTGGCCGGCGCGGCGGTCGGCGCCGAGCCGCAGCTGGCCGCGGTCCGCAATTTGCGGACGGTCTTCGGGAGCGTGGCCGACCCGCACACGGCGTGGCTCGTGCTGAGGAGCCTCGAGACGCTGAAGCTGCGGATGACCGCCGCGATGAAGAACGCGCAGCAGTTGGCCGACTTCCTGAACGATCACCCCAGGGTGACGCGCGTCCACCACCTCGGGTTTCTCAGATACGGCGATCCTCAGTACGACGTGTACCGGCGGCAGTGCAAGGCGCCGGGTTCGACCTTCTCGTTCGAGATCCAGGGGGGCGAGCCCGAGGCGTACCGTCTGCTCGACCGCCTGCAGCTCATCAAGCTCGGCATCAGCCTCGGCGGGACCGAGAGCCTGATCCAGCACCCGGCCACGATGACGCACGCGGACCTCACGCCCGAACGTCGCGCGGAGCTTGGCCTCAGTCCCGGCCTGCTCCGATTGTCGGTCGGGATTGAGCACCCCGAGGACCTGATCGCGGATCTGTCACAAGCGCTCGACGGCGTGTAGCCGGCGTGCCCCGGGCATGCCGGCGCTCGACGGCCCCGGCGCGACAGCGTACCTCTGGGTCGGGACACTAGCGCTTGTAGCCGATCTTGCGCAGGAAGTCCCGGCGCCACTGGCGATCGGGCTCCTGCTCGACGCCTCGGGGCGAGGCGCCGTCGATGACGCCCACGACCCCCCGTCCCTGCGCGGTTTCCGCGACGATGACCTCGAGCGCGTTGGCGGTTGCGCAGAAGACCCGGCAGACCTCCGGGCAGTCCTTGATGCGGTTCAGCACATTGATGGGATACGCGTCGCGCATGTAGAGCACGAAGACGTGCCCGGCTGCGATCGCGTTGGCTGCGCCGACGGCCGCCTGCTCGAGCGCCTCGTCATTGCCGTCGCTCCGGATCAGGCAGGGCCCCGACGCCTCGTTGAACGCGAGGCCGAAGCGCGCCTGCGGGACGCCGGTCACCATGACCTCGTAGAGGTCCTCGACGGTCTTGATGAAATGGCTCTGGCCGATGATGACGTTGGCGCCGTCGGGAACCGAGAGCGGGATGGTGCGTAGGTCCATGCGCTGCCTCCGTCGCGCCCGCAAGGGGCGGGCGGTCCGAGACCGGGCCAACGCGCGGCGGCGCGGCCGGTTACAGCGGCTCGAACCGCGCGGTGAAGTGCCTCAGCAGCCGGGGCGCCTCGACGATGCGGTAGCCGCGCAGCGACCGGCGCAGGCGGCCGACCTCGATGACGCCTTCGGCCACGTAGTCGATGTGCGACTGCGTGTAGACCCGCCGGGGAATCGCCAGGCGGACCAGATCCATGGCCGCCGGGGATTCGGTGCCGTCCGGGTGTTGGCCGAACATGACCGTCCCGATCTCCACTGCCCGGACGCCGGCCTCCACGTACAGGGCGTTGACGAGCGCGATCCCGGGGTACTCGAGTGGCGGGACCTGCGGCAGAAGCGCCCGGGCATCGATGTAGATGGCGTGGCCCCCGGCGGGCTGGATGATCGGTATGTCGGCCGCCACCAGCTTGTCGCCGAGGTACTCCACCGAGCGGATCCGGTAGCGGAGATACGGCTCGTCGAGCACCTCCTCCAGGCCCGTCGCGATCGCCTCGAGGTCGTAGCCCGCCAGCCCGCCGTAGGTCGGGAAACCCTCGGTCAGGATCAGGAGGTTCCGCGCCTGCGCCGCCCATTCGCTGTTGTTCAGGGCCAGGAAGCCGCCGATGTTCGCCAGCCCGTCCTTCTTGGCGGACATCGTGCAGCCGTCTGCGAGCGCGAACATCTCGCGGGCAATCTCGCGCGGCGTGCGGCTCGACTGGCCCTGCTCCCGGAGCTTGACGAAGAAGGCGTTCTCGGCAAACCGGCAGGCGTCGAGGAAGAGCGGCTTGCCGAAACGGTCGCAGAGGGCGCGGACGCCGCGGAGGTTCTCGAGCGACACCGGCTGTCCGCCGCCCGAGTTGTTCGTCACCGTCACCATGACCAGCGGGACGCGCGGCCCGTCGCGCTCGAGCAGCACCTCGAGGGCTTCCAGGTCCACGTTCCCCTTGAACGGGTGGAGGTACGACGGGATCCGTCCCTCCCGGATGACGAGATCGCGCGCCTCGGCCCTCTCCACCTCGATGTTCGCGCGCGTCGTGTCGAAGTGGCTGTTGTTCGGCACGATGTCGCCGGGCTTGAGCGCCGTGTGAAACAGGATCCGCTCCGCCGCACGCCCCTGGTGCGTCGGGATGACGTGCGCGAAGCCGGTCAGGTCCTTCACCACGCGCTCAAACCGGTAGAAGGATCGACTTCCGGCGTACGACTCGTCGCCGACCATGATCGCGCCCCACTGGGCCGCCGACATGGCGCCGGTGCCCGAGTCGGTCAGCAGGTCGATCAGGACGTCCTCGGCGCGAAGGCCGAAGACGTTGTAGCCGGCCTCGCGCAGCGCGGTCTGGCGCTCCTCGCCGCGCGTGAACTTGACGGCTTCGACCGACTTGATGCGGAACGGCTCAATGATGGTCCTGAAGTTCATGATGGGAATGCACCGAGTGGCTGGCGCGAAGGTGGACGCGGCAGACGACCGGTCAGCTGACTCTAGCCCCCGCGTGATCACCCTGTCAAGAAACCCAGGGGACGGCAGGGGTCGGGTCTGATTTCGGCACCTGCAGAACTGCGTTTCGTGCCTGTATGTGGCGAAATCAGACCCGACCCCTGCCGCGGCCAAGTCAGACCCGACCCCTGCCGTCCCCTGGTGACATTGACACATATCGTATCAAGGGCTATACTCGATCTGCTTCAACCTTGGCGGCCATGGCGATCAAGCAGGAGTTCTACTTCATCAGCACGGCGTCCCGCCTGCTGGGCATGCACCCGCAGACGCTGCGGAAGTACGAACGGCTGGGACTCGTCCAGCCGACGCGGACGCTCGGCAGCATGCGCGTCTACACCACGGACGAGCTGGCGCGTCTCCGGCTGATCAAGCACCTGGTCGACGAGGCCGGCATCAACCTGGCCGGCGTGCAGCGGCTGCTGTCGGTGGCCGAGAGCCTGGAGCGGCTGCGGGACCTCGTCGACGCGGACGCGCCGGCGCGCCGCGCGAGGCGGCAGCGCCTCGTCCGGGAGATTGAACGGCTCGCGGCCCTCATCGGCTTCGAGGACTGAGCGGCATGGAGTTCAAGGACTACTACGCCACGCTGGGCGTCGGGAAGGCCGCCACGGAGAAGGAAGTCAAGCAGGCCTATCGGAAGCTTGCCCGGAAGTTCCATCCCGACGTCAATCCCGGCGACAAGGCCGCCGAGGCGCGTTTTAAGGAGATCAACGAGGCGTACGAGGTCCTCGGTGATTCCGGCAAGCGCCAGCGCTATGACGAGCTCGGCGCGAACTGGCGTCAGTACGAGCAGGCGCACCAGGCGGGACGATCGCCCTTCGGCGACGTGCGCTGGACCACGGGATCGGGCGCTCCCGGCGGCTTCCGGACGATGGACGAAGAGGAGATGCGGCGGATCTTCGGCGACGAGGACCCCTTCTCCGACTTCTTCCGGATGTTCTTCGGCGGCGCGGGGCCCGACGATGCGGGGTCCCGCGCGCGGACCTCGCGGTTCGGGCGCGCCCGGGCCGGCCGTGATGTCGAACACACAATCGACCTCACGCTCGAAGAGGCGCTGCGCGGGGCGACGCGGCGGCTCTCCGTCAAGCTCGGCGGGCACACCCGCACCGTGGATGTCCGCATTCCGGCCGGCGTCGGCGACGGCTCGCGTGTGCGGGTCGCGGGCGAAGGCGAGCACGGCGCGGGCGGCCGGCACGCCGGCGACCTCTACCTCACGGTCCGCATGCGCCCGCACGCCGTCTTCGAACGCCGCGGCCGCGACCTGCACGTGCGCATCGCCCTGCCCGTCACGACGGCGGTCCTCGGTGGCGAAGCGGGCGTCCCCACGCTCGACGGCCCCGCCCTCCGCCTGAAGGTCCCGCCGGGCACACAGGGCGCGCAGGTTTTCCGGCTGAAGGGGCACGGCATGCCCGCCGTGGGCAGGCCGGACGATCGGGGCGACCTGTACGCGGCCGTCGACATCCAGATCCCGCGTCAGCTGACGCCCAGCGAGCGGCGACACTACGAGGCGCTGGCGGCGGAGGCGCGCACAGGTCAACCATGAACCCGAACACGTTCACCGAGAAGGCGCAGGAAGCCCTGGTTGCCTCGCAGGAGCTGGCAACCCGTCTCACTCACCCCCAGGTCGAGCCCGAGCACCTGCTGGCGGCGCTCGCCGATCAGGCCGGCGGCGTCGTCCCCGAGGTGCTGCGCAAGCTGGGCGTGGACCCGTCCGCGGTCACGCGCGCCGCGCACGAGGCGCTGGCGACGCTGCCCCGCGCGTACGGCGGCGCCGCGCCGGCGATCTCCCCGCGGCTGTCGGCCGTTCTCGACGCCGCGCGGCGCGAGGCGGAGCGGTTGACGGACGAATACGTCAGCACCGAGCACCTGCTGATCGCCATCGTGGGCGAACGAGGGCGCTCGGCCGCCGCCCGCCTGCTGGCCGATCTGGGCGTCACGGCCGACCGCGTCCTGGGCGCGCTGACGTCGATCCGCGGGAGCCAGCGGGTGACGGACCAGACGCCCGAGGGGAAGTACCAGGCTCTCGAGCGGTACGGGCGCGACCTGACCGAGCTGGCCCGCAAGGGCAAGCTGGATCCGGTGATTGGCCGCGACGAGGAGATCCGGCGCGTGATCCAGGTCCTCTCGCGCCGGACGAAGAACAACCCCGTGCTGATCGGGGAGCCGGGCGTCGGCAAGACCGCGATCGTGGAGGGCCTGGCCCAGCGGATTGTCCGCGGAGACGTGCCTGAGGGGCTCAAGCACAAGCGGATTGTCGGCCTCGACATGGGCGCCCTGGTCGCCGGGGCCAAGTACCGCGGCGAGTTCGAGGAGCGGCTCAAGGCCGTGCTGAAGGAGACGACTGACGCGCAGGGACAGGTCGTGCTCTTCATCGACGAGCTGCACACGGTGGTGGGGGCAGGCGCCGCCGAGGGGGCGATCGACGCTTCCAACATGCTGAAGCCGATGCTGGCGCGCGGCGAGCTGCACACGATCGGCGCGACGACGCTCGACGAGTACCGCAAGCACATCGAAAAGGATGCCGCGCTCGAGCGCCGCTTCCAGCCGGTTGTCGTCGGCGAGCCCACCGTGGAGGACACAATCAGCATCCTGCGCGGCCTGCGCGAGCGCTACGAGATCCACCACGGCGTCAGGTTCAAGGACGCCGCGCTCGTGTCTGCCGCGGTGCTCTCGCACCGGTACATCGCGGACCGCTTCCTGCCCGACAAAGCGATCGACCTCATCGACGAAGCCGCGTCGAAGCTGCGGATGGAGATCGACTCGATGCCGGCGGAGCTCGATGAGGTGGAGCGGCGAATCCTGCAGCTGGAAATCGAGGCGGAAGCGCTCCGCAAGGAGACCGACGAGGCCTCGATCGAGCGCCTGTCACGGCTCGAACGCGAGATGGCGGACCTCAAGGAGGAGCGGACGCGGCTCTCCACGCACTGGCAAGAGGAGAAGAACGCCATCCAGCAGGCGCGCCAGCTCAAGGAGGAGCAGGAACACCTCCGCCACGAGGTGGACGCCGCGACGCGCGCCGGGGACTACGCCCGCGCCTCCGAGCTGCAGTACGGCCGGCTGCCGGACACCGACCGGCGGATCCGGGAGGCAGAGGCCCGGCTGGCCGATCTGCAGCGCAGCCAGCGCATGCTCAAGGAGGAGGTCGACGAGGAGGACATCGCCGAGGTCGTCAGCAAGTGGACCGGGATCCCGGTGAGCCGCCTGATGGAGGGCGAAATCCAGAAGCTGCTGCACATGGAAGAGCGGCTGCACCGGCGCGTGGTCGGCCAGGACACGGCCATCGAGGCGGTATCGAACGCCATCCGGCGCGCCCGGGCCGGTCTCCAGGATCCGAACCGGCCGCTCGGCAGCTTCGTGTTTCTCGGCCCGACCGGTGTCGGCAAGACGGAACTCGCCCGCGCGCTGGCCGAGTTTCTCTTCGACTCCGAGCACGCGATGGTCCGGATCGACATGTCGGAGTACCAGGAGAAGCACACCGTCTCGCGCCTGATCGGCGCCCCGCCGGGCTACGTGGGCTACGACGAGGCCGGCCAGCTCACCGAGGCCATCCGCCGGCGCCCGTACGCCGTGGTGCTCTTCGACGAGATCGAGAAGGCCCATCCCGAGGTCCTCAACGTCCTGCTGCAGCTGCTCGACGACGGCCGGCTGACCGACGCGAAGGGACGCACCGTCGACTTCAAGAACACCGTCGTCATCATGACGTCCAACCTCGGCAGCCATCACATCGCCGAGCGGACGACGATGGGGGCGACCAGTCTCGACGAGGGCACGCGCCGCCTCGTGCTGGAGGCGCTGCGCGCGCACTTTCCGCCGGAGTTCCTCAACCGGATCGACGAGGTGGTCTTCTTCCACCCGCTCGGGCGCGAACACCTCAGGCGGATCGTCGAGATCCAGCTGGTCAACCTGATGGCTCGGCTCGCGGACCGCAAGATGCAGATCGAGCTCACCGAGGCCGCGAAGGACCAGCTCGTCGACGAAGGGTACGATCCGGTCTACGGCGCGCGGCCGCTGAAGCGGACGATCCAGCGGCGCGTCCTCGATCCGCTCGCCCTGGACGTGCTTCGCGGCGCGTTTGCCGAAGGCGATCACGTCCTCGTCGACGCGGGGCCGGAAGGCCTGTCGTTTCGAACGGCGACCGACGTCGTGGTTCACTGATCCGCCGAACGGAGCCCAGCGCGCCGCCAGCCACTCCCCCGCGCCCGGCCGGTCTCCGCGCGGGGCGTACGCCGAGCAGACCGCCCAGCAAATCGATGCGGAGGTGCGCCGCATCATGAGCCACGCGCACGCGGCCGCCCGGAACGTGCTGGCCGAGCGCCGTCAGGCGCTCGAGGCGGTCACCCGGCGCCTGCTCGAGAAGGAAGTTATCGAGGGAGAGGAACTTCGGCAGTTGATGGCGGCCAGCGACCCGCCCGCCGCCCCGCTGTAAGGCTCGGCCTGTTCGCCGCGCGCGGAGCGCCGCCGGCCGTCCGGCGGCAGCGGCCTACCCCATCCGCTGCATCGAGGCCAGGAACTCGGCGTTGGACTTCGTCTTGGACATCTTGTCGAGCAGCAGCTCCATCGCCTCGACCGGCGACAGCGGGTTGAGCACCTTGCGCAGAACCCAGACCCGGTTGAGATCCTCGCGCGCGATGAGCAGCTCCTCTTTCCGCGTGCCGCTCTTCTGGATGTCAATCGCCGGGAACACCCGCTTGTCGACCAGCTTCCGGTCGAGGTGGATCTCCATGTTGCCCGTGCCCTTAAACTCCTCGAAGATCACGTCGTCCATCCGGGAGCCCGTGTCGATGAGCGCGGTGGCGATGATCGTCAGCGAGCCGCCCTCCTCGATGTTCCGCGCCGCGCCGAAAAAGCGTTTCGGCTTCTGGAGCGCGTTCGAGTCGAGGCCGCCGGAGAGGACTTTGCCCGACGGCGGAATCACCGTGTTGTAGGCCCGCGCCAGACGCGTGATCGAGTCCAGCAGGATCAGCACGTCCTTCTTGTGCTCGACCAGCCGCTTGGCCTTCTCGATCACCATCTCGGCAACCTGCACGTGCCGCTGAGCGGGCTCGTCGAACGTCGAGGAGATCACCTCGCCGTCCACCGACCGCTGCATGTCGGTCACCTCTTCGGGCCGCTCGTCGATGAGCAGCACGATCAGGTAGACCTCGGGGTGGTTGACCGACACCGACTGCGCGATGTTCTGGAGCAGCATGGTCTTGCCGGTCCGCGGCGGCGCGACGATCAGGCCCCGCTGCCCCTTGCCGATCGGGATCATCAGGTCCATCACCCGCGCGGACAGGTTCTCGGCAACGGTTTCGAGCCTGAGCATCTGCTGGGGATACAGCGGCGTCAGGTTCTCGAAGAACAGCTTGTCGCGCGCCTGTTCGGGCGCCTCGAAGTTGACGGCCTCGACCTTGATCAGCGCGAAATAGCGTTCCCCTTCTTTCGGGGGCCGAATCTGACCCGACACCGTATCGCCGGTCTGCAGGTCGAACTTCCGGATCTGGGAGGGCGACACGTAGATGTCGTCCGGCCCCGGCAGATAGTTGTAGTCCGGCGCCCGCAGGAACCCGAACCCGTCCGGCAGCACCTCGAGCACGCCCTCCGAGAAGATGTAACCGCTCTGCTCGGTCTGCGCCTTCAGGATCTGGAAGATCAGCTCCTGCTTGCGCATCCCGGTGGCGCCGGCCACGCTGAGGTCCTTCGCCACCTGGGTGAGCTTCTGGATGCTCATGTCCTTCAGCTCACTGATGTTCAGGCCCTCCCCGGATCGTTTCGGCTGCGGTTTCGGGGCCTCGGGGGTTTCGGGTGCGGGCGTCTCGGCCGGCGCGGCGGGCGTCTGCCCGTTCGACGCGCGCGGCGTCACGGATGGGCGCTTGTTGTTACTGGCCATAGATGGTCTGCCACTGGTGCGTGTCGGTGAGGATGCTGAAAGCGGGATGGCAGGCTTCCTTCGCCCGCAGGTCCCCGCGGGAGGAAGCCAAGGACACCACAGTATAGGACCGCCCCGCTGAACGTGTCAACGAGCGGTCGCCCCGCCTGCCCGGCCGCCGGGGATCGTCAGTAGTCGGCGGGCGATTCTCCGATCCTGAGGATGCTGCACGTGACGATGGGCGTGAGGTCGAGCGCCCTGGCCCGCTCCACGACGTCGGGGCTGTCCGCGCCGGGGTTCAGCCACACCTCGCGAATCCCCTTGCGGGCCACCTCGTCGAGCACCTGCCGTCCCGCCGCGGGAGGCACGTACAACGTCGCGACGTCGATGGGGCCGGGCACATCCAGGACCGACCGGTAGCCCTGCAGGCCCTCGACGGCGGATCCCGACGGGTTGACGGGGATGACCGTGTATCCTCGGCGCAGGAAGGCGCGGACCGCCTTGTTCCCGAACTTCCTGCGATTCGCAGACGCGCCGATGACGGCCACCACTCGCGGCTCCACGAGCGCATTATACCGCTTCGTGTACAATCGCCCGGTGCGCGCCTCGCGGTGGTGGTTGATCGGACTCTGCGTGCTGACGTTCGGCGTCGGTCTCGGCGGCCTGGCGATCAGCGAATCCGATGAGGCGTACTACGCGGAAGCGGGCCGCGAGATGGTCGACGGCGGCGACTACCTCACGCCGCGCTTCAACTACGCAAACCGGTTCGAGAAGCCGATCCTCTTCTACTGGGTCGTCTCGGCCGGCTACCGTGCCCTCGGCGTCAGCGAGTTCGCGGCGCGGATTGGCGCGGCTGTGTCGGGGCTGGGCCTTGTCCTGCTCACCGCGTGGGCGGGGCGCAGGTGGTACGACGAGGCCACCGGTCTGCTGGCCGGCGCGATCGTGGCGACTGCCTTCGGCTCGGTCGCCCTCGCCCGTACCGCGAGGCCCGAGATGCTGCTGGCGCTGCTCATCGCCGGCGCCACGGTGTCCGGCCTTCTCGCCATCGAGGAAGGGGGCCGCCGCTCGGCGCGGTGGTGGGGGCTGGCCGCCGGCGCCGCCGCGCTCGCCTGCCTGACCAAAGGCCCCGTCGGCCTCGCGATGCCGGGCCTGGTGCTGCTGCCGATCGCCGCAACCGGCCGTCGCTGGCACCGGCTGCGCATCGGTCCGCTCCTGCTCGCCGCGCTCGTGTTCCTGCTCGTGGCCGTCCCGTGGTACGCCCTGATGGCGCGGGAGCACGGCCTGTCGTATCTGCACGGCTTCTTCGTCGGCGACAACCTCGATCGGTTCGCGACGACCCGATACAACGATCCGCGATCGGTGTTCTACTATCTCCCGGCCGTGCTCGGCGGGCTGCTGCCGTGGTCGCTGTTCTTCGTGCTCGCCCTGCCCTCGGCCTTCCGCCGCTGGAGGCGCGTCGGCCGGCTCGCCGTGCGCGACGTGCAGGTGCTCGTCTGGGCGCTGCTGCCGCTGCTCCTGCTCACAGCGTCGGTGGGCAAGCAGGCGCACTACGCGCTGCCGGTGCTCCCGCCGATCAGCCTTCTGCTGGCACGCCTGGTCCGGGGGTGCGTGGAGCCGGACGCCCGTCCCGGCCGTGACCTGCGGCGGCGGCTGTTCCGGGCCGCCGGAGTATGTGCGGGTTTGCTCCTCTGCGGCGGGGGCCTGCTCGCCGCGCGGCTGGCGCCCCTGCTCCAGCTCGACTCGCCGGCCGCCCTCGCCGTGACCGCCGGCGTCGCCTGCGCCGCGGGGCTGAGCGTGGCCGTGCTGTCGCTCTCTTCACGCTGGCGCGTTGTGCCGGCCGCCGTTGCCGCCGCCACAGCGGCGGTGGTCGTGGCCCTGCAACCGACAATCGCGGCAGCGCCGGGCTCTCGGGCCGTTGTGCGCGTCGCCGAGCAGATCTCGGTCCACAGGCGCGCCGGCGAACCGATCGGCACCTACAGGGTCTTCGGCCGGAACCTCGTCTTCTACACGCACGTCCAGCAAACGCCGCTCTACAGCCTCGAGAACGTCGAGACGTTCCTCGCCTCGTCGGACCGCGTCCTGTGCGTGCTGCCGGAAGACGACGCGACGAGGCTCACTCAGCCGGACGGCCGCCCCTGGCGGCGTCTGTGGACGTTGCGGTACCTCGACCTGGCGACCGCCAAGCCGCGCGTCCTGCTGCGGCCCGACGCCAGCCGCGATCTCCGCACGGTTGTGCTGATCAGCAACCGCTAGTGTGTTAGACGGTCGACCCGGCGTCGTCCGGAGGGAAGATCTTGCCGGGGTTCAGAATCCCGTGCGGGTCGAAGGCAGCCTTGAGACGCTTCATCAGCGCGATGGCCTGCGGGGACAGTTCGATTGGCAGCAGCGGCGCTTTGACGAACCCGATGCCGTGCTCGCCGCTGATGGAGCCCTCCAGCGCCACGACGCCTTCGAACAGCAGTCGAACGGCGCGCCTGGCCCGCGCGAGCCCCTCGTCGTCGCCCTGTTCCAGCATGATGTTGACGTGGATGTTCCCGTCGCCGGCGTGGCCGAAACAGGGGATGGTCAACCCGAGATCCCGCTTGAGCTGTTCGATCAGCTCGAAGAGATCGGGCACGCGGCCCCGCGGCACGACGACGTCGTTGTTCAGTTTGACCGGCGCGATGGTCTTGAGCGCGGGGGACAGCTCGCGGCGGATGCGCCACAAGGCGTCGCGCTCGGCGGCGGACGCGGCGCGGTGCACGCCGACGGCCCCCGCACCCCGGCAGGCATCGTCGACGGCCTGGGCCTCAGCCGCGACCGCGCCGGGAAAACCGTCCACCTCGACGAGCAGCACGGCGCCGGTGCCCGGCGGGGCTAGCGCTTCGCCCACGTAGCGCGCGACGGCGGCAACCGACTCGCCGTCGACCAGCTCGATCGTGGCCGGCACGACCCGCGCCTGCAGCATTGCCGTCACGGCATCCACCGCGGCGGCAATCCCGTCGAAGTCGGCGCGCAGCGTGACCCGAGCGGGCGGAAAGGGAATCAGCCTCAGGACGACCTGCGTGACGATCGCGAGGGTCCCCTCCGAGCCGACGAGCAGCCGCGTGAGGTCGTACCCGACGACGTTCTTGACGGCCTTCGAGCCGGTCCGCACGATCTCGCCGGTCGGCAGCACGGCTTCGAGCCCCAGCACGTAGTGGCGCGTCGTGCCGTACTTGAAGGCTCGCGGCCCGCCCGCCCCCTCCCCCACGTTGCCCCCGATCACCGATTCGCGCAGGCTCGCGGGATCCGGCGGGTAGAAGAGGCCGACGCGCTCGACGGCATCCTGGAGGTCTCCCGTAATTACGTGAGGCTCGACGACGGCCAGCAGGTTGACCTCGTCAATCTCGAGGATGCGGTTCATCCGTTCGAGCGAGACAACGACGCCCCCGTGAACTGGCACGGCCCCGCCGGAATAGCCGGTGCCCGCGCCGCGCACGACCAGCGGGACCCGGCCGGCGTGGCACAGCTCCGCGATCGCCGCCACCTCGCTCGTCGATCCCGGGAGCACGACCAGGTCCGCAGGACACCCCTGCTTGAGCGAGTCGACGCCGTACGCGTGGCGGGAAACGTCGTCGGCCTTCACGAATCCGGCGCCGACGATGGCGGCAAGTTCCGTAACGAGAGCGGGTGGAAGCATCGCGGGTCCCGTTCGGCGCGCCCGACTACAGCCAGTCCCGGACGGCGAGTCGGTCACCGAGGCGAATCTCGCGGGGGGCGGATGGGTCCAGCGCCCAGCGGATCCGGGCGACGCCTTCGGAAGCGTCCTCGGCCGACCCGGCGTAGCTCAGCCGCAGGTGGCCCTCCGCGCCGAAGTCGGCACCCGGCACCGTCACGACCAGCGCCTTCTTCAGGAGGAACGCCGCCAGCTCGAAGGAGTCCTTCGCGATCGGCCCGCCGAGGTGCGCGCGGAAATCGGGCAGGCAGTAGAACGTGCCGCCGGGTTTGGCGGTCTTCACGCCGGGGATGGCGGAGAGCCCCCGCAGGACCACGTCGCGGTTGCTCTGCATGAACAGACGCAGGCGCTCCACGTCGTCCTGCGGCCCGGTGAGCGCGGCGGCCGCTGCCGCCTGGCAGATGTCCGGGTTGCAGGAGGTGGTCTGCGACTGCACGTTGCCCATCACCGTGATGATCGACTGGCTCGCAACGGCCCATCCGATCCGGAAGCCCGTCATCCCGTACGTCTTTGCGACGCCGTTGATCACGATCAGCCGGGTCGTCTCGATGTCGCGTGAAGTCAGCGCGAGGCACGACGGGGCGCGAACGCCGTCGAAGACGAGCTGGTGGTAGATGTCGTCCATGACGGCGTAGATGCCTCGCGCCTCGCAGAAGTCGACGAGCGAGGCGAGCCACGGCTCGGTCAGCACGACGCCGGAAGGGTTGTTCGGGCTGTTGACGATGACGGCCTTCGTTCGCGGCGTCACGGCGCGCTCGATCTCCGACAGCGCCGGCACGTACGACCCGTCAGCGGGCCTCACGACGACGGGGACGCCGCGCAGCATCCTCACCATTTCGGGATAGCTGACCCAGTACGGCGCCAGCAGCACGACCTCGTCGCCTTCGTCCAGCAGCGCGTACAGCGCGTTGAAGATGGCCTGCTTGGCCCCGGTCGTGACGATGACGTTTTTCGGACCGACGGACCGTCCGTAGTGGGCCTCGGTGTAGGCGATGATAGCCTGCTTGAGCAACGGGATCCCGCTGGCCGGGGTGTACTTCACGAGCCCGGTCCTGAGGCGCGCGATGGCGCTGTCGATCGCCGCCTGCGGCGCCGGGTTCTTCGGCTCGCCGATCCCCAGGTGGATAATCGGCTCGTTGCGGGCGCGAAGCGCCGTGGCCTGCTCGTTCAGCTTCATCGTCGGCGATTCGGCAATGGCCGCGGCTAGCCTGCTGATGCTCATCCGTTGGTCCTCGCCGCGAACTTGCGGCGCAGGTGCGACTCGACCGCCGGCGGGACCAGCCCGCTGATCGAACCGCCCAGCGCGAAGATCTCGCGGATAATCCGTGAACTGGTGTAGGTGTACGCTTCGGCCGGCATCATGAACACCGTCTCGATGGAGGCGACAAGGCGGCGGTTCATGAGCGCCATCTGGAACTCATACTCGAAGTCCGACACGGCGCGCAATCCCCTGACGATGACGTGCGCGCCACGGCGCTGCGCGTAATCGACGAGCAAGCCCTCGAACGCCTCGACCTCGACCCGAGGCTCGCCCCGGAACACCTCACGCGCCATCTCGAGCCGCTCCTCGAGGGTGAAGAGCGGCGTCTTTTCCGGGTTGACGAGCAGGGCGACGATGATCCGATCGAAGATCCGCGATCCGCGCGTGATGATGTCGACGTGCCCGTTCGTGAGAGGGTCGAACGAGCCGGGGTACACCGCGATCCGGGCCGCGGAGTGCGGCGCCTGCCGAGATCGATGGGAGCGGGCGTTGGTCATGAGTCAACCGGCAGCGTGACCGGCGGGCGCCGGTAGAACGACAGGGCGCTGTCCCCGGACCGCACGGTGCGCGTGCGAGCCAGAGACGCGGCCGCGTCGGGCGGGGCACGCCGGATCTCGTGCTCGAGCACCAGCCATCCGTCCGGGGCGAGCCACTCGCTCACCGCGATCACGGCGGCGGCCAGGTCGCGCTCGCCGTACGGCGGATCCAGCAGCACCAGATCGAAGGGCCGCATCTCGGGCTGCCTGCGCAGCCCTGTCACCGAGCGCATCATAACATAGCCCTCCGTGATGCCGCAGCGGCGCAGGTTCGCCGCGACAAGCGAGAGCGCGCGCGGGTCCCGGTCCACGAACGCGACAAACGCGGCGCCCCGGCTGATCGCCTCAATCCCGACCGCGCCGGTGCCCGCGTACGCGTCCAGCACGCGCGCCAGGCGCACCCGTTCACCAAGAATGTCGAACAGCGTCTCACGGAGCTTGTCGGAGGTCGGGCGCAGGCCGGACCATTTCGGCCCCGCGAGCGTTCGCCCCTTGAGGGCTCCGGCAATGACGCGCATGACGGCGCCTACCCCACCTCAACGAGGCCGAAGCGGTCTGACCACGCCTCGCGCGCCCGCGACCGGACCGCGTCGGCCGCCGGATCGTCGCGCGCGCTCCACTCCCGCGCGGCGTGCCAGGCCTGGTCCATCAGCGCCTGGTCCCGGCGCAGGTTGCCGACCCGCAATGTCGGCAGCCCCGATTGGCGCGTGCCGGTCAGGTCGCCCGGCCCGCGCAGCGCCAAATCGCGCTCGGCGATGACGAAGCCGTCGTCGGTCGCCGCCATCGCGCCCAGCCGTCCCCGCGCCTCGTCCGACAGCGGCTCCTGGTAGAGGAGCAGACACGACGACGGGTGACGGCCCCGCCCCACGCGGCCGCGAAGCTGGTGCAGCTGCAGCAGGCCGAAGCGCTCGGCATGCTCAACCACCATCATCGTGGCGTTCGGCACATCGATGCCCACCTCGACAACCGTGGTCGCCACGAGCAGGTCGATCTCGCCTCGAGCGAACTGCCGCATGACCCGGTCGCGGGCCTCCGGCGCCATCCGGCCGTGCACGAGTCCCACGCGGAACGCGGGGAACACCTCCTGCGCCAGATGATCCGCCATCGCGACCGCGGCCTTGAGATCGACCTTCTCGGACTCGTCGACCAGCGGATACACGACGTAGCCCTGCCGCCCGCGCTCGATCTGCTCCCGCAATCCATCGTACACGCGCTCGCGATGCGTCTCCGGCTCGACCCGTGTCGTCACCGGCTGGCGGCCTGAGGGTCGATCACGGATGACCGACACGTCCAGATCGCCGTACATCGTGAGGGCGAGGGTGCGCGGAATCGGGGTGGCGGTCATGACGAGCACGTCGGGGCGGGCGCCCTTGGCGCGCAACGTCGCGCGTTCGGCCACGCCGAACCGGTGTTGCTCATCGATGACCACGAGGCCGAGCCGGCTGAAGGAGACGTCCTGCTGCATGAGCGCGTGCGTTCCGACCACCAGGTGCGCGCCGCCGGCAGCCACCTCGGCGAGCCTGACGCGCCGTTCCGCGGCCGGCACGGCGCCGGTGAGCAGGGCGGGACGGAACCGCGTCGCCGCCAGGCGCTCCTGGATGACCGAATAGTGCTGCTCTGCCAGGATCTCCGTCGGCGCCAGCACCGCGGCCTGCAGGTCGTTCTCCATGGCCACGATTGCGGCGAGCAGCGCCACAATCGTCTTGCCCGAGCCGACATCGCCCTGGAGCAGGCGGTTCATCGGCGCGGGCCGGCGCATGTCGTCGACAATCTCCTTGAGCGCGCCGCGCTGTCCCGGCGTGAGCCGGAACGGCAGCACCTCGCGCGCCGCACGCCGTACGCGATCGTCGACGACAATGCGGAACGGCTTGACCTCGGCGCTGACCGCGCGACGTCGCTCGGCCAGGCCCAGCTGGAACAGGAAAAACTCCTCGAAGATGAGGCGGACCTGCGCCGGCGTCCGAAAGGCGTTGAGCTCGGCAACCGAGGCGTCGGACGGAGGGAAATGCGCGTCCCACAGAGCCGAGCGCCGCTCGGGCAGGCGCAGCGCCTCACGCAGATCGGTCGGCAGCGGATCCTCGACCTCCGCCGGGAGACGGCTCAGCACATCGAAGAGCAGGCGACGCTGCAGCTTGGGGGACATCACGCCCGCGCGTTCGTAGACCGGCACGATGCGTCCCGTGTGGATGGTCTCTCCCTCGTCCTCGTCCAGCGTCTCGTGCTCCGGGCTCGTCAGCTGCAGGCGCCCGCGCCACTGCTCCACCTGCCCGTACAGCACCACACGCTGGTGCGGACGAAGCACTTGCTGCAGGTACGGCTGATTCGGCCAGACCGCCTTCAGGGTCCCGGATTCGTCACGAACGATCGCTTCGAAGAGCTTGAAGTGCGGCCGCCGGGTCAGGACCAGCCGGCAGCTGGCTAGTTCCCCCGACAACGAGGCCAACTGGCCAGGCTGGACGGTGGCGATCGGCTGGAACCGGCTCCGATCCTCGTAACGGAACGGAAAGCGGCACAGCAGGTCATCGACCGTCCGGAGGCCGACGCGCTCGAGATCGCTGCGGCGCCGCTGGCCCACACCCTTCAGGCGGCCCAACGGCATCCGGAACAAGGCCTCCGGCCCGCTCATGGTCCTACTGAACGACGATGGCTTCCGACCGGCCGAGGTCAATCGCTCGGATCCGAGCGGGCAGCGGGTAGGTGTCGTCGAGGCTCAGGCCGCGGGGGTTGGCCTCGGTCCGCGAGTAGTAGGTCAGGATCTCTTGGAGCAGCGCCTTCGGGATCGGGATCCCCGCAGCGTCGGCGCGCTCGAAGTCCACCCGGGCGACGCCGCCCGTGGCGGTCAGCACGCCCGCAGCGGAGATCACAAGCCGACCGGTCAGGAACCGCATCGGGTCCAGCCATCCCGTGGACCTGTGCTGCCTGCCGACCGCATCCAGATCGACGATGGCTCGGGCCTGCACCCGCCGATCCTCCAGGATCCGCACGCGCGGATCAACGACGCCTGCGGGGATCTGGTCGCGCCCGTCGTAGGCGAGATAGGCGTTGATCTCGTTTTCGGTAATGGTGGTCTTGAGCGGCGCCGGGGCGGCGGCGGACCCGTTGCGCTCGATCTGCCCGACCTTGTCGAGCAGCCGCCGCGAATCCACGCGCGACCAGGCGGGCGCGCTCTGCCCTGCCAGCGGCGACGGAAGGCCCGCACACACGCCACAGACCAGTCCCGCGACAACGAGGGCGGGCAACCACACGGCCCGCCGCGGGGCTTCACGCAACACGGGAGCAACCACGGTGAGATTGAGTGTAGCACGGCCGCCGGCCTCCGCTACTTGGCTGGCGGCTCTGCCGCGCCGGCGCGCCGGGCGCGCGCCAGCAGATCGAACTTGAGGCGCTCGGTTTGTTCCTCGAGAACCCGGAAACGCGCCTGTTGCCTGGCGTCGAGGACCTGATCGATCGCGTCGTAGGCGGCTCTGAGCTCGGCGGCCGATCGCGCGTCGAGGTCCGCCAACGCCTGCAGCCGCTCGCGGATCTGGGCCTCGTCAGTCTGAGCGGCCTGCGGGGCGGTCAGCTTCGCGAGGGTCTGCACGATCTGGCGCCGCGCCTGCAGGTGACGCCGCCGCAGCTGCTGCAGCGCCCGGAGCTTCGACACGAACGCCTGGTTCTGCGCCTGATCGAGCTTGAGCGCTCTCTGCGCCTGCATCAGGGTGTACGCGTCGAACATCTGCTGCACCTGCGCAACCGTGTACGGAGCGGGCGCCGCGGCGGCGGCCGCACGACGGGGTCCACGCGGCTCGGGCGGCTGCCCCGCAGCCGTCGCAGCGGTGACGATCGAGCACAGCGCCGCCCCCAGCACGATAGCAGTCACTCGCCTACGGATGGCCACGGGTCTCATTGTCGCATCCTTCCCTGCTCACGCACCTTCGCCGCCTACTCCGGGACACCGCCGAGCGCCGCCTCGAGCAAGCGCGCCAATTCAGCGCGCTCCGCGTCGGTCAGGTGCGTGACCGCTCCCTCGGCTTCGCCGGGCACCAGCCCAAGGTCCGAGTCTGACACCGCGTCCCAGTCCACCTGTGCACCCGCCTCGACCAGACGCGCCCACGCATCGTCATGCGCCAGCAGCACTGCCCCGTCGTCGGCTGGCCTTGCGCCCGGATCCGCACCGAGCAGCCGATCTGCCGCGCGCTGGGACGGTGCGGCCAGCTCGGCCGGTCCCCGATCCAGAACCGCGACAACCGCCGCCGCGAGCAGTGCGATCGACACGCCGGCCATCAGCCAACCCCAGCGCGGCAGACCCACAACCACCCGTTTCCGCGTGCGGGAGGTGCGCTCCTCGCGAACCGCCCGGCGGACGCGCGCTGTCAACAACGGCCAGAAACCAGGCTCCGGCTCCGGGTCGCTGATCTTCGAGACAAGGTCCATCGCCGTGTGCAGCTCGCCGACCCGCTGGCGGCACCGTTCGCAGCGAGCGAGGTGCGCCGTGGCAGCCGGCGCCGCATCCGGACCCAGCGAATCCACCAGCTCACTGTTCGACAGGTGCGCCATCTCGAGCCTCATCACGCGAGCCCAGCATCCTTCGGAGATTGCTCAACGCATGAAAGAAGTTCGCCTTCACCGCGCCCACCGACGTGCCCAGGATGGCCGCGATCTCCTGGTGCGGCAGGTCGTGATAGACACGCAGGATGAGCGTCGCGCGCTGCTTTTTCGGCAGGCGCGCCACGGCCGCTCGCACCTGCGACGCGCGTTCTGCTTCAAGCAGCGCCTCAGCCGGCGTCGCCCCTGCGGCACGAACCGACCCGCACGCCTCCACCGGAATCGTGGAGGGCGTTCGCACCGACACGCGGTTCAGGCTGACGTTGACCGCGATCCGGTACAGCCACGTGCCGAGCGACGAGGTTCCCCTGAAGCTCGGCAGCGCGCGGTACGCGCGCAGGAACACCTCCTGCGCGAGATCGGCGGCATCCTCGTGGTTGCCCACGAAGCGGTAACACAAGCCGTACACCGCGCGCTGGTGCCGCGTCACGACAACCTCGAACGCCTCCTCGTTGCCCGCGCGACAAAGGGATAGCAGCTGCTGCTCATCGAGCGACGCAAGGGGCACCTTCGCCGGGGCGGGTTCGCGCGGGGCCACGCTCGGGGTCAACCTAGTCCAGACCACGCTTGTCAGCTTACTGTCCGCGGTCACCACTTTGCCAGCACCCGCGCGCCCCGATCCCGCGCTTTGCGAGGCGCCAACCATCCCTCGGCATCCGCATACGGCGTCGGATCGACGTGTCTCTGCTCGTTAGACCGGAACCAGCCGCCGATCGTGACACACCTGTTGACTTTCGCCTTTCCTTTGCGTAGAGTACCGCCCGGCGGTTTCCGCGGTCGCCCGCAAGGCGAAGGAGGATCCGTGTTGCCACTGACCAAACGCCAGCGAGAGATCCTTGACTATCTCGATGAGTTCATTCAGCAGCACGGCTACGCGCCGAGCCTCGAGGAGATCGGCAGGCGCTTCGGCCTCTCTTCGCTGGCCACCGTGCACAAACACCTGACGAACCTTCAGGAGAAGGGTTTCATCCGGCGGGCGTGGAACCGCAGCCGATCGGTCGAGCTGGTGCCGACGCGGGCGGGCGGGCGGACGATGGAGCTGCCGCTGCTGGGCTTCGTGGCGGCCGGCGCGCCCATCGAGGCGATCACGACCGCAGAGACCATCGCGGTTCCCGACACGCTGGTAGGCAAACTCGACACGTACGTGCTGCGCGTGCGCGGCGACTCGATGATCGACGAGCAGATCCGTGACGGCGATTACGTCATCGTTGAGGATCGCAAGAACGCCGAGAACGGCGAGATGGTCATCGCACTGCTGGGCGGGTTCGATGTGACGCTGAAGAAGTTCTACCGCGAGAATGGCCGGGTCCGGCTCCAGCCGGCGAACCCGGCCATGCAGCCGCTGATCATCGACGCGGATCGCGTACAGGTCCAGGGCGTGGTGGTCGGCGTGATGAGGAAATACTGACCATGGCGGACGAGCAGAAGCAGATCAACTTCACGATCGTGCCGGACGAAGGCGGCCCCGACGCCCGGACGTACGCGAACTTCTGTGCCATCGCGCACACGCCGTTCGACTTCACGCTGACGTTCTGCGAGGTGCTGCCGCTCTCCGAGAAGGACGTGCGCGACGCCGAAGCGGCCCACGTGGTCCGCGCGCCCGTGCGCGCGAGAATCGTCGTGCCGGTGCAGTTCGTCCCGAACCTGATCGCCGCCCTGCAGGAGCACCTGCGGGCGTTCACCGAATCGTCGGGCCCGACCGGCTGGGACAAGGGCCCGGTCCACTGACGATGTTGTCCGCTGACGCGACGCGGGACGTGCTCGGGGCACTCATGGCGCAGCACCCGGGCGCAACCACCGAGCTGGCCTTCAGCAACCCGTTCGAGCTGCTCGTGGCGACCATCCTCTCGGCGCAGACGACCGACCGGCGCGTGAACCAGGTGACGCCGGCGCTGTTCCGCCAGTACCCCGACAGCCGCGCGCTCTCCGCCGCGGATCCCGCCGAGGTTGAACGGCTCGTCAGGCCCACGGGGTTCTTCAGGCAGAAGGCGCGCACGATTGTCGGCGTCGCCAGGGCCTTGACCGACCGGCACGACGGGCAGGTTCCCGCGGAGATGGCGGCGCTGGTCCACCTGCCCGGCGTGGGCCGCAAGACCGCCAACGTCGTGCTGGGACATGCCTTCGGCGTGCCCGGCTTCGCGGTCGATCGGCACGTGCTGCGCGTGGCGAACCGGCTCGGCCTTGCAGCCTCGCCCGATCCGGACGCGGTCGAGGCACAAGTGACAGCGGTCCTGCCGCCCGCCGACTGGACCGTGGCGTCCGATACGCTCATTCTCCACGGGAGGCGCGTCTGCAGGCCCGCGCCGCTCTGCGACGCGTGCGCCGTGCGGCGGTCGTGCGCGTTTGCGGGCGCCGGCGCGATCGCCTCGGCCCGCGCGCCCCGTCGACCTGCCCGCGCGGCGCGCCCGGCAGCCGAAACGCCGCGGGGCCTCAGGGGCCGCGCCCCGGGTCGCAAGAGCAGATGACGCGCGATCGCTTCCGTGCGCTCGTGGGGGAAGCGCTGGACTCGATCCCGCGGAAGTTCCGCGCGCACCTCGAACACGTCGCCGTCGTCGTCGAAGACGAGCCAGAGCCGGAACTGCTGGCGGAGATGGGCATTGAGCCGCCCGACACGCTTTTTGGCCTCTACCACGGCACGCCGCTGACCGAGCGCCCGTGGGGCTTTGGCAACGCCTTGCCCGATCGCATCACGATCTTCCAGGGCCCGATTGAGGATGAGTGCGAAACCGACGACGAAGTGATTGCCACGATCGGCGAGACGCTCATTCACGAGGTGGGCCATTTTTTCGGCTTCAGCGAAGAGGAACTCGAAGAGATCGAGGAGCGTTACTGGCGACGCCGGCTTGGACGCCGCGGCACTGACGAGGACCGGGCGTGAGACCGAGCAAGCGCTGGGGCCAGCACTTCCTCGCGCCTGCGTGGGCCGAGCGCGTGCTCGAGGTGCTCTCGCCGTGCGCCGATGACGTGTTCGTCGAAATCGGCCCCGGCACCGGCGCGCTGACCTTCCCGCTGGCACAACGCGTCGCGCGCGTCGTGGCCGTCGAGGTGGATCGTCACCTGGCCGCGCGTCTCGCTCGGACGGCACCGGCCAAAGTCGACGTCGTGACGGCGGATTTCCTCAAGACGCGCGTGGCGGCGCTCGCCGCCCGGTGCGGGACGACTCTGCCGGTACGCATCGCCGGGAACCTCCCGTACAACGTGTCGACACCGATCCTCTTCCGGCTGCTCGAGGAGGCCGATGGCGGTCGCGTGGTGCGTGACGCCACCGTGATGCTCCAGCGCGAGGTCGCCGAGCGCCTGACGGCCAGGCCCGGCACCCCCGCCTGCGGGGTTCTGTCGATTCTCACGTTGGTCTCCGCCGACGTCGCGCCGCTCCTCGAGGTCCCGCCGGGAGCGTTCCGTCCCGTGCCGCAGGTCCGCTCGACCGTGGTTCGGCTGACGTTCCGCGCGGCGGCAGCGGACACGACGGTGGTCCAGTGGCTGACCCGCCTGGTGCGTTCGGTGTTCACCCAGAGGCGCAAGATGCTGGCGAACGCCCTCAGGCCGTTCGCCGACTCAGCCGGGGTGCCGGCAGGAGCGGCGCTCCGCGCGGCAGGCCTGGACGGCCGGCGCCGGCCCGAAGCCCTGCAACTGCCGGAGTGGGTGCGGCTTGCCGAGTTTTTTGCTTCGGCCTCGGCGCCGCCTGTGTTATAGTTTCGCCTGAATTCCGGCGTACCAACCCGCCTTGTCCGGCCTTCCCAGCGGCCCGCGCTGAGCGGCGTCCGATGCCAGTCGGCGCGCTCGCGAACGTGAACAGTCCCGCACCGTGACGGTGGTGTCTCCCGACGAGGGTGGCTGCCGCCGCGAGCTGGCGTTCGGGCCGGGAGCCCGACAAACCGTGATCACCAAGACCGCCGCCGCTCAGCGCGTGGCCGACGGGCTCGAGGTCGTCGCGCTCGGGGGGCTCAGTGAGTTCGGCCTGAACACGATGGCGATCTCCTGGGGCTCGACAACCGTGCTCGTCGACGCGGGTGTCATGTTCCCTGACGCCGAATTGCCCGGCGTCGATCTCATCACGCCCGACCTCGCGTACCTCGAGCAGCAGGGCAGACGTGTGGCCGCGCTCATCCTCACCCACGGCCACGAGGATCACATCGGGGCCGTGCCGCACGTGCTGCCGCTCGTGGACGGTCCGGTCTACGGGACACCGCTGACGCTGGCGCTCGTCGGGCCGAAGCTCGAGGAGCACGGCCTCGACCTCGATGGGCGGCTCGTTCCCATCGGGCCGGGCGACGAGATCACCGTCGGCGAGCTGGCGATCGAGTTCCTGCACGTCACGCACAGCATGCCGGGCTGCGTGGCACTCGCCATCCGGACCCCCGTCGGCACGATTGTGCACACCGGGGACTTCAAGATCGACCACACGCCGCTCGACGGCGTGCACTTCGACGTCCATCGTTTCGCCGAACTGGGCGCCTCGGGCGTGCTGGCGCTGTTCGCCGACAGCACGAACATCGAGCGGCCCGGGGTCACCGGCTCCGAGCAGGACGTCGTCGCAGCCTTCGAGGAGATCTTCGCGAGCACGACAGGCATGATCGTGGTCACGGCGTTCGCCACCAGCATCTACCGCATGCAGATCCTGGCGGACCTGGCGGTCCGCTTCGGCCGCAAGGTCGCCTTCGTCGGCCGCGGCATGGTGGAGAACTCGCAGATCGCCCAGCGGCTCGGGCATCTGAGGATCCCGGCGGGCGTCCTCATCCGGGACACCGACGTCAGGAATCACCCGCCCCGCCAGGTGCTCTGCATCACGACGGGCAGTCAGGGCGAGCCGATGGCCGCGCTCTCGCGCATCGCCATTGACGATCATCGTCACGTGTCGATCGGGCCCGACGACCGCGTCGTGTTCTCGGCGCGCGTGATTCCGGGCCACGAGCGGGCGGTCGACCGCGTCGTCAACCACCTCGCGCGGCGCGGCTGCCAGATCGTCGACCAGACGACGAAGCTGGTCCACGTCTCGGGCCACGGCAGCGAGGAGGAACTCAAGCTGATGCTGACGCTGGCGCGCCCGCGGTGCTTCGTGCCCATCCACGGGGAGTACCGCCAGCGGGCACGGTATGCGCGGCTGGCCGAACGGATCGCTTCGCCGCCCTCGTGGCGCGCCGACGTGATCCTGGCGGACAACGGCGACATCCTCCGGTTCGACCGCGGCGGAGGGTCCATCGTCGGACGGGCGCCTGCCGGCCGCGTGCTCATCGACGGCTCCGGGGCGGGAGAAGTTGGCGACGAGGTGCTCCGAGACCGGCGGCACCTGGCCGAGGACGGCCTCGTCGTCCCGATGCTCGCGATCAACAAGCAGACGGGGAACCTCGAGGGCGCGCCGGAGGTCGTCACCCGCGCCCTCGTGCTCGAGCCCGATCACGAGGATCTGCTGCGCGAGGCCGTCCGGATCATCACCGAGGCCGTGGCCTCGGCCGGACTCGAGGAGCGGACCGACAGCGGCCTCATGAAGCAGAAGATCCGCGTCGAGTTGAGGCGGTTCTTCCGGAAACGCACGGGCCGGCGCCCGCTTGTGCTGCCGCTCATCATGGAGATCTGACCCGTGGCTGGACCTTCAACACTGTCACGGCGCGTCAGCGAGTTACTGGGCGTGGCCCTCTTCGCCGCCTCTCTCATCTGGCTGATTGCGCTGGTGACCTACGAACCCTCGGACCCGGTCTGGTTCTTCAACGCGGGCGCCGGCGGTCCCCCCGCCAACTTCATCGGCCGCGTCGGCGCCTTCACGGCCGAGCTGTCCTTCCAGTTGCTCGGCTACGCGGCCTACCTGATTCCGCTGGTCCTGGCCGTGCTGGGCTGGCACCTGTTCTGGTGCTCACGCGTCGATGCCGTGTACACGAAGCTGGTCGGCGCCGTTTTCCTGTTCGGCTGCGTCAGCGCGCTGCTGTCGCTGGTCATCGGGCGGGTGGAGCTGTCCGGCAGGACGCTGCTGGCCGGGGGGTACGCGGGTTCGCTGGTCGCCGCGTGGATGGCCGACTGGCTGAATCGCCCCGGTTCGATCATCGTGCTCGTGACCGTGCTGGTCCTGTCGGTGATCCTGGTCACGCAGTTCTCTCTCGGGCGCATGTTCGCCTCCACGATCCGCGCCGCGCGCGACGCCGTCCGGGGCGGAGCCAAGAGAGCTGCCGAGTGGCGCCAGGAGCGGCTGCGCGAGAAGCAGCGGCGGGAGGTGATCGCCAAGCACACGGCCCGCGCGAAGCAGGTGCCAGCGGCGCCGGCTCCCGCCGCCAAGCCGGCGGAAGCCGAGCCGCGCAAGCCCGCAGCCGCCGCGCGGCCGGAAGCGGCCGACGGGCGCCGGGCGGCGCCGGCCGACGCCGGCCCGGCAACGGCGCGGCCCGCCCCCGTCACCGTCAGGCGACCCCCGGTGACGCCGCAGGTCCCCGCTCTGGATTTCGACGCCGCGCCGCGCGCGCCCGCCGAACGCCGGAAAGGCGGCTTCACGCTGCCCCCGGTCGCGCTCCTCGACGCGCCCAAAGGCGAGCAGAAGATCGACGAACGCGAGCTGATGGACGCCGCGAAGCTGCTCGAAGAGAAGTGCCGGGAGTTCGCCGTCGAGGGCAACGTCGTCCAGATACACCCCGGCCCCGTCGTCACGACGTTCGAGTTCAAGCCCGACGCGGGCGTCAAGTACAGCAAGATCACCAGCCTCGCCGATGATCTCTCGCTCGCGCTGCGGGCCGAGTCCGTCCTGATCGAACGGCTGCCCGGCAAGTCGACCGTCGGCATCCAGATTCCGAACGGCTCACGGGAGCAGATCTCGCTGCGCGAACTCCTCGAGTCCGACGAGTACCGCCGGTCGGGCTCGAAGCTGGCGCTGGCGCTCGGCAAGACGATTCACGGCGAGCCGTTCGTCTTCGACCTTTCGACGATGCCCCACCTCCTCATTGCGGGCTCAACCGGAGCGGGCAAGTCGGTCGCCATCAATGCGATGCTCACGAGCATCCTGTACCGCGCGGTCCCCGACGAGGTCCGCCTCATCCTCATCGATCCCAAACGCCTCGAACTCGGCGTCTACGAAGGCATCCCGCACCTGATGACGCCGGTTGTCGTCGATCCGAAGCAGGCGGCAAACGCGCTGAGCTGGGCTGTGCGCGAAATGGAGGAGCGCTACAAGACGCTGGCTGCCGAAGGCGTCCGCAACCTCGATCAGTACAATCGCAACGTCCGTCAGGCGCTTGAGCAGCAGCAGGTGGCGGAGGGCACCGAGGCGCCCAAGCCGCTGCCGTGCATCGTGATTGTCATCGACGAGCTGGCCGACCTCATGATGGTCGCCAGCACCGACGTCGAGGAATCGATCTTCAGGCTGGCGCAGATGGCGCGGGCCGTCGGCATCCACCTGATTCTCGCCACACAGCGGCCGTCGGTGGACGTCATCACCGGCGTCATCAAGGCGAACCTCCCCGCTCGGATCTCGTTCCGCGTCTCGTCGAAGGTCGACTCGCGCACGATCCTCGACGGCAACGGCGCCGAGCAGTTGCTCGGCAAGGGGGACATGCTGTTCCTGCCGCCGGCTTCGTCACGGCTGATCAGGCTGCATGGACCGTACATCTCCGAGCAGGAGAGCGCCCGATTGGCCTCGTTCTTGCGTAAGCAGGGCACGCCGGAGTACGACGAGACCATCACAGCCGAGGAGAAGGCTGCGGACGCCGTGGAGTTCGACAAGGACGATCTCTACGATGAAGCGGCACGCATCGTGGTCTCGACCGGCCAGGCCTCGATCTCGTACCTGCAGAGGCGCCTCCGCATCGGGTTCAGCCGGGCAGCCCGGCTGGTCGACATGATGGAGGCCGAGGGGATTGTGTCCGCGGCGACCGGCGGCAAGCCGCGCGAGGTGCTGGTGGACAAGGGCTACTTCGACGAGGTGGATATGCAGTTGCGGTGACCATGCTCACGCTTCGGAACGTGACAATCGTGGTGGGGGCGGGGGTGCTGCTGGCTGCCGGCGCAGGCGAGGCTGGCTCTGCGCAGCGGCAGTCTGCACGCTTCATGTATGAGGAGGCGTTCGCGCGTGAGCACGTGCTGCGCGGTGATCTCGACGCCCCGGAGCCCGGCCCGGTTTCCCGCCCCGGCGTGCAGCAGGTGCGCGCCGTCATTGCCGCGTACGAGCGGGTTGTCCTCCGGTACCCGGCCAGCGCCTACTGCGACAACGCGTTGTGGCAGGCCGCCGGCCTCGCCGACGAAGCCGCGCGACGATGGAATCAGGAGCAGGATCGCCGGACGGCCGCCCGTCTGCTCCGCCTGCTGATCTCGGAGTACCCGTCCAGCTCGCTCGTCCCGAAGGCTCGCGCTCAACTGGCCGCGTCTCAACCGGCGCCAGCGGCCGCCGTCCCCGCTCCCCCGCCTGCGGCCCCTCCGGCTACGTCCCAGGCAGCCGAGACGGCTGTCGCCACTCTCCGCGAGATCCGGCGAATCTCGCTTCCCGGGACGGTGCGCGTCATGATCGAACTGGATCGGGAGGTCGCCTACAGGACAGAGCGTCTTGACGGCCCCGCACGTGTCCTGTTCGATTTCGCGCCAGTCAGGATTCCCTCCAGTTCCCTGGACAGCATCGTCGGCAGCGCCGGCGATTCCGCCCCTCGGATTCGAGTCGGACGCCATCCCGGCGACACGGTACGCGTCGTGCTCGATCTAGACGGGGTGCACCACTACAGCGTGTATCCGCTGTACGAGCCGTACCGCCTCGTTGTCGACTGCTCGCTCGCGCCTCCCGTCCGAGCGCCCGCCGGGGCCGCAGGGCCCGGACTTCCGACCGCGCCGACCGCCCCCCCGCCCACTCCCCCGTCGATCGAGTCAAGACCGGCGGCGGAGTCCGGGGCCCTGGAGCCGCCGCCTTCCGTCGTTCCGACGCCGCGACCGGTGCTGGCCGCTGCGCCGCTCGCCACGGTCTTCGTCTATCTGCCGCCGTCGGTCACGTCGGCGAGCGGGGTCGCTGGCAACGTGGCGGCTGAGACGCAGCCGACGGGAAAGCCCGTCTCCCCGGCACCGGCAAGCAAGCCGGCCACCCAGCCGCAGCCAGCGACGCCGGGGCCCGACAAGCCCGCACCGCCCGCAGCCAATGCCGGCGGCGGCTTCTCGTTGTCGCGGCAGCTCGGCCTGGGCGTCGCCCGCATCGTCATCGACCCCGGACACGGCGGACGCGATCCCGGCGCCGAGGGCAGCGGCATCACGGAAGCCGAGGTGGTCCTCGACGTGGCGCTGCGCCTCGAGAAATTGCTGATTGAGAAGGCCGGCGTCGACGTCAGCATGACCCGGCGTACCGACGTGTACGTCTCGCTCGAAGAGCGGACGGCCGTCGCGAATCGCGCGCAGGCGGACCTCTTCCTCTCCATCCACGCCAACGCGAGCCGCAACCGATCGGTCCAGGGGGTTGAGACGTACTTCCTCAACTTCGCCACCTCTCCCGATGCCGAGGCGGTCGCCGCCCGCGAGAACGCCTCGAGCGGCCAGGCGATGAACAACCTGCCCAATCTCCTGAAGGCGATCGCGCTCAACAACAAGCTGGACGAATCGAAAGACCTGGCTCGGATGGTCCAACAGGCGATGGTCAAGCGGTTGCGCGGCGCGAATCGATCCCTGAAGGACCTAGGCGTCAAGCACGCGCCTTTCGTCGTTCTGATTGGCGCGGCCATGCCCAGCGTGCTGGCGGAGGTATCCTTCATCACCAACGGGCAGGAAGGACGCCTCCTCAAGGACAGCGCCTACCGGCAGCGGATCGCCGACGCGCTGTTCGACGGCATCACCCGCTACCAGCAATCGCTGAAAACGGCGGTACCGGCAAGGCCGCAGCAGGGTGCGAGGCCCGGACCCGCGGATCGGTGACCCGGCCGCCTATTGCCGTAGTACAATCGATGTGTGGTGCAGGTTCCCCCCGCCCCGGTCACACCGGTGATCGTCAAGATCGTCGGCGCCCCGACCGAGGAAGTCGGCGTCGTGGACATCCTGATCGGAGGGCTGGGTCTGACCGCCCTGCTGCTGCTCGGCGCCGCGCTGTTGGGCGTGGTCGTCGGCGCGCTGTTTATCGGCTACAAACGCTGGCGCCCGGGCAACAGCCTGAACGGCCAGGAAGCGTCAGCCATGGGCCTGCAGCTGGGCTCTCCCCCGCCTGATCGCTCACGCTGAGGCCGCCTCCGGCGGAAACGGACTGAGCGCGAGTCCCGCCAGCGCCCGCACTCCCACCCCGCTCGGGCCTTTGGGCAGAAACGGCTTGGCTTCATCGTTCCAGGCGGTCCCGGCGATGTCGAAGTGAGCCCAGGGGAGATCGCCCGCAAATTCCCGAAGGAACATCGCGGCCGTGACCGCGCCGGCCGCTCGCCCGCCGACGTTCGTCAGATCGGCCACCTCGCTCCGGAGCTGGTCGCGGTACTCGTCGAAGAGCGGCAACACCCACGATCGATCGCCCGCGCGGTCAGCGATGCCGCGCACGTGCTCCACCCATGCGAGCGGCCGCCCCATCAGTCCGCTCGTCACCCTCCCCAACGCCACCTGGCAGGCGCCGGTGAGGGTGGCGATGTCGACCAGGTGCGTGGCACCTGCCTGCCGCGCGTACCAGAGGGCGTCAGCGAGCACGAGTCGTCCTTCGGCATCGGTGTCGATGACCTCGACGCTCAGGCCGCTGGCGGCCTTGAGCACGTCACCCGGTCGAATGGCTCCCCCGCCCGGCATGTTCTCCGCGCACGGCACGACGCCGACGACGGTGACGGGGGCCCGAAGCGTGCCGATCGCGCGCATGGCGGCGATGACGGCCGCGCCGCCCGCCATGTCGTCCTTCATCCGCTCCATCCCGGCAGCGGGCTTCATCGAGATGCCGCCGGCGTCGAACGTGATGCCCTTTCCCACCAGGCCGAGCACCGGCGCCGCCGGCGCCTCCTCGGGCGTGTGGCGGAGCACGAGCAGGCGGGGCGGCTCGTGACTCCCTTGCGCCACCCCGAGCAGCAGGCGCATACCACGGTCGCGGATGGCGCGCTCGTCGAGCGTCTCAATGCCGATGCCCGTGCCGGTCACAAGGTCCGCAGCGCGCTCCGCGAGCGTCCGCGGCGTCAGCAGGCCGGCAGGCTCATTGGCCAGCGCACGCGCCAGGTTCGTGCACGAACCCAGGACCTGCCCCCGGGACGCCGCGTCGGCGAGACCCTGCAGGCCGGACAGGGCGGCGCCGGCCACGACCACCTCGAACTGCGTGACGGAGGTCTCCGGCCGATCGCTGGTCTTGTGCTGGCCAGTCACGAACTCGCCGAGCGCCAAGCCTTCCGAGATCGCCTGCACCCACTCGGTTGCGGGGTGAGACGTTTCGGGGCGGCCTTCAACGGCGCCCTGCCGGTGGACAAAGGCCAACCGTGCCACCCGCCGTTCCCGTGCCGCGGCAGACACACACGCCGCCAGCTTGCGGGCCCGGTCCGTGTCGTAGGCAGACCGAGGACCCGCCCCCACCAGCGCGATGCGCCGGGCCAGCCAGCGGCGCTCTGCCACGGGGGTCAGGAACAACTTGTAGATCTTCCCCCTGAATTCGCGCGACGTGAAGGCGCGCGTAATCTCACCCGCGGCCGCATCGTCCAGGCCCGGGAAATCCGCGGGGCCGTCATCCTCGAACGCGGGGAACGCCAGCAGGTCGGTGTCGACCGAACGCGGCTCCGCCGAGGTGACCGAGACTGCGGCTGGGGCTCCGGTTCCGCTCATCGCATCGTCCTCCGCGCCCGTGCCGGCGGCCGACGGGCATCCCCTCGCCCGCCGACGCATCGACCGCAGTGCGCCGCAACGCGACCGGCGGGGGCGCGAAATTATACCGGCGCCTTGTGACGCCTCACAAGCGATTGTAGAATTGGAGCAGGGACCAGCCTCGGGAGTGGAAACATGAACCACACGTGGGCTCTCGTCGCCGTGATGACGGCGGCAGTGGCGGCGGCCGGACGCCCTTCTACGTCGTGGGCTCCCGACTCGGCAGCCGCCCAGCCGCCCAAGAGACCCTCGCTGACGCTCACCGCGTCACCGATGGTGGCGGCCACGCCGGCAAAGGTGTTCTTCCTCGGCGAGTTGAAGGGCGGATCCGACGACTACGAGGACCTCTACTGCCCGACCGTCGAGTGGGACTGGGGCGACGACACGTCGTCCGAATCGACGGTGCAGTGCGAGCCGTACCAGCCCGGAACGAGCCTGATCCAGCGCCGGTACTCCACTCAGCACGAGTTCAAGATTGCCGGCACCTACCGAGTCCAGCTCAAGCTGAAGAAGAAGAACAAGGTCATCGTGACCACGCACGTCCTGCTGCGGGTGACGCAGGGCGTGGACGACTCCCGGTCCTGATCGCCCCATCACCGCCATCGGCTCGGCTGACGCGTACGATGTGCGGGCAGCCCTCCCCTATTTCAGATCGAGGTCGGTGAGCGACGGGTCCACGGTGGGAGGAGGGCCAAGGTCCACCTCCTGCGCGACCGGCGCCGGCGGCAAGCCAGGCCGCGTGCCGAAATGCGTGAGGATCGCCGCGCCAAACCCGACCGTCCAGGCCGCGTACTCAACCAGGAAGCCGATGACGCCCACCGGCGCCGCCAGCGCCCACAGGGCGCGGCCGCCGAGGCCGATTGCGTGACCGGCCAGCGTCAAGACCCAGATCGCGACGAGGCCGATGAGCAGCACGACGTAGCGGTTCTCGGGTGAAAGCCCGAACCGCTGCTGCGCCACACGGCCCAGGCGGCACGCGACCCCAGCAAAACCGACCAGCAGCGCTGCCAGCAGGGCCAGCAGCGCAAACGGCACGAGCAGCAGCAGGGGAATGCCGATAATCGAGACCGCGAGGATCACGACGGTGAGCACGAGGAGCGGCACGAAGAGCAGTTGCGCGAGCAGCCCGACGAGCCCTGACCTCCACGGATCGGACCCAACGCGGCGCTCGATCACTTCGATCGGCCGCCCGGCCAGCAGCAGGGCCATCATGGCAAGCAGGCCGATCAGCAGCATCCGCAGCGACGATGCGAAGAGGTCAAACGAAGGGGAGAACCACCAGGCGGGAAACGGCCGCCGGAAGTTCCAGTTCTGAAACGGCCGCCAGTGGATCCGGGGGATGTCGAAGGCAATCTCGTTGACCCTGCCTCCAATCCGCGCCTGCGGGTCGACATCCACCTGACCGCCCACGACCGTCACGTCTCCGTGCACGTTCGCCGCCGGGCCGAGGTGAACGTCACCCAGCACGACGACCACCTCGTCCGAAACCTCGCCGCGAACGGTTGCCGACCCCATCACCGCCACGACCGAGCCGTCTACGACTTCGTCCTCGCCAACCGTGACCGACCCGCCGATACGGACGCGAGCGTCGGAACGACGCCGGCGCGGCTGGTCGGGCCGAGGGGCCGGCGGACCGGCTTCGGGTGCCACCTGTGCCGGAGGCGGTGGCGGCGCAGCCTCTGGCGCAGGCCCGAAGAGCAACGTCCGCCGAGCCGCAGGCTCGAGATACGTCAACTCGATCACGGCATCGGCGCCGGCGCCGAGCCGTTCCCTCAGCTCCGCGCCCGTCACCACCCGGCCGTTGACGGCGATGGTGTGCTCGAGCACTTCAATCGACTCGACGCCCGAGTCGGATCGGCGCGGGATCAGAAGGACGCCACCTTGCGTGGCGAGCGCCCGGAACTGCGACTCGATTGTCGTCTTCAGCCGCTGCTGCACCTCGGTATCGGGCGACGCGGACACCGGCTGGGCCGGTGCCGCCACGGCAACTGCCAGCACGGCGGCCGTCATCATGACGAGTGCGGCTCTACGCGGCATGCCTTGCCGGGACCGGATCTGGATCGACATCAGCGTGGCTCCTCAAGCGGGGTGAGTACTCGTCGTAGACCGAGGAACGACAGCAGGGCCAACGCGGCGTTCAGGCCGATGGCCACACTCACCGGCGGCGTCGACGCCACCGCGCGCGCGGCCAGACCGATATCGCCGAACAGGCGCCACACGGCAAGACCCGCCTCCGCCGCGCGGTTCGTGCACGCGGTCACGGCAGCAAACGCAGCGACGCCGGTGCCGACGATCGTCCCAACAGGCGGAACGGGCGGAGAACCCAACACACTCAGCATGGCCAGCCCGGACAGCAGCAGGCTCGCCGCAACCACGGGCCTCAGAACGAACCAGCCGGCAGGCCTGGGGCTGGCCGGGGGGCCCGCAGACCAGACGGCCGCCAGCACCCGTCCACCAAACGACGCGGGAGGCTCGGCGCGCGGCACGAGGCGAAACACCTGCCGAAACGCCCGGTCCGCTTCGTCCGCCCGGCCGGACTGCTCGGCCGCCAGCCAGCAGCGTATCTGCTCGAGTGGTTCGCTGCTCATCGCACCTTCTCCTCTTCCCTACGGACGCCGCCGCCTGCGGGTTGCAGGCCCGCGTCGAAGTCGGCCAGCACCTCGGGCGGAAGCCGCCGGCGGAGCAGCACCGCCAGTTCGGCCCGTGCACGATGGAGGTGGCTTTTGACGGTCCCGACGGGCACGTTCAAGATCTGCGCGATGTCCTCATGCCCCAGATCTTCGTGGTAGCGGAGCACGATCACCTGTCGGTATTCCGGCCGCAGCTCAGAGAGCGCCTCTTCGAGCGCGTGCGCCAGTTCAGCCTCTTCAAGGCGGCGCAGCGGGTCCGCCATCGTCCTGCCGGCCGTCCCCGGGGCGGCGGCGGTTGCCTGAAGGTCCGCCCCGTCCAGCGGAACCGTGAGGGGCTGGCGCACGCGCAGGTAGTCGATGGCGGTGTTGTGTGCGATCTTCAGGAGCCAGTTCGAGAGCTTGTATTCGGGCTTGTAGCTGCGGAGCCGCGAGAAGGCCTTGAGGAACGTGTCCTGCGTCAGGTCCTCGGCCAGCGCCCGATTGCCGACCATTCGTGCAATCAGATTGAAGACAGGCCGTTCGTACCGGGAGACGATCTCGCGGCAGGCGCGCTGGCTTCCCCCCAGCGCCCGGTCAACCAGGTCAGCGTCGGTGAAGGTCACTGAGATCCGCGCCCGGCGTCTCCCCAGTACGACGTGAGGAGCCGGACGGAAGTTCCTCCGACGCGCGCCCGCCCTCGACAGCGCCGCCGCCTCAGGGAAGGATCGCTGTCTGCCGCAACGCGCGCGCGCGCTCGAAGAACTGCCTGAGCCATCCCTCGTCGTCCAAATGTGCCTGGCAGGCCTGCAGGAGGCCGATCAGCTCTTCGACGGCCGCGCGCAGCTCCGGCGCGTTGGTCCGGCAGATGGCCTGCCACCGTTCGGACGGGCCGGGGACCAGGCGCTCGACATCGGCGAGCAGGGGCCCAGACCACTGCAGGTCATCGGCGGGGACGTTCCGGGCCACTACGCCCAGCAGACCGGCGAGCGCCACGCCCGGCAGGTGCAGCAGCCGGCCGAAGAGACGATCGTGATCCGCGGCCGTGATCGAGACAGGGGATGCGCCAAGCCCGGATGCGACCGCCCACAGGCGGTCGAACGCTTCGTCATTCGGGGGATCGGGTGGGGTCAGCATCCACCGACACCCATCGAACAGGTCCGGTCGGGCTGACGCCAGGCCGCCGTCGAGAGCCCCGACGACCGGATGGCCGGCAACGAAAGTGAGACGATGCGGCAGCGATCGGGCGGCTGCGCAGATGGCCGACTTCGTGGTGCCGGTGTCGGTCACCACCGCGGGTCCGGCCAGATAGCTCGGCAGGGCGCGAAGCAACTCGAGGTTGTCGGTTTCGGACCGGGCCAGCACCACGAGGCCGGCATCCCCCAAGATCGTCAGATCGTGCGACGCCACATCCACCGCGTGGCGCAGCATTGCCTGCTCGATGACATCGTTCTCGTCGACGCCGATCACGAGCGCCTCCGGCCACGTCTCGCGGGCGGCCAGCGCGATCGAGCCTCCGACGGCGCCCAGGCCGACGACGGCGATCTTGTCGAAGACCGCCGCGCTCTGGGCGGCCCGGCGCGGCTGGATGAGGTGCAGTGTACGGGTCATGGAGGTACCCGCGGCTGACGCGCCCGCCGAGGCGCCGACGGGCGGGTGGCGCCGCAACCACGGACGCTCCGGCGCGGGCGCGGCCCGCACAGGCCTCTTGGATGCGGCCGGAGTCATGTTGCGCCAAACCCCACCGGGAATCAACACCCCACGGGCGCTTCCTTGACCCGTGCGCGCGTTCTCCGCTATAAGGTGACAAGACCGCGCCCGCCAGCTTGTCTATCGCCAACGCCGGCAGCCGCTTCATGCGCATCCGTCATCTCCTCACCATCGCTCTGATCCTGCTGCTGGCACTGGCGTTCGTGCCGGCCGCGACCGTGCACATGCCGATCGAAGAGGTCAAGCCCGGCATGATCGGCGTCGGGAGGACCGTCTTCGAGGGCACTCGCATCGACGAGTTCAGGGTCAGGATACTGGGCGTGCTGCGCAACGGCGCCGGGCCGCAGCGCACGCTCATCCTGGCGCGCCTTGACGGCGGGCCCCTCGCGGATGCCGGCGTCATCGCGGGCATGAGCGGCAGCCCGGTCTACATCGACCGCCGCCTCGTGGGTGCCATCGCCTATTCCGTCGGCTCCTTCGCCAAGGAGCCGATCGCCGGCATCACGCCGATCGGCGAGATGGTCGATGCGGTGCGGCTGCCGGCACGGCCGCGCGTCCGGCCAGCTGGAACCTCCGGCGCCGCCGTTGGCCGTGACACCCTCTCCCGCGCCGTTCGCGGGGCGCTGCCCCGCCTCCGTCCGTTCGCGGACCGCCCCGGTGACGTCCAGTGGATCAGCGGCGCGGCCGACGCCGCGGGTGAGCGGGGACTCGCGATGTCGTTGCGGCCGATTCAGACGCCGCTGGTGTTCGCCGGGTTCACGGATGACCTGCGCGGCGAGATCGGTGAGACGTTCGGTCCCGCCGGTTTCCTCCCCGTGGCAGGATCCGGCAGCGACACGTCGGCGCCATCGCCTGCGGCCCAGCCCGATCGAACGCCCCTGCAGCCGGGCGACGCGGTCGGCGTCGAGCTGATCGGCGGCGATTTCACCATGGCAGGCACAGGAACCGTGACCGAGGTGTCCGGTAGCGAGATTTACGCGTTCGGCCACGATTTCTACAACCTCGGCCCCACCCGCTTCCCGATGACGCGGGCGTACGTCCACGGCCTGGTGCCGAGCCTTCAGTCGTCCTCGAAGATCACGACAACGGGAGAGACGATCGGGGCGTTTCTGCAGGATCGCACGACGGTGCTCGCGGGCACCCTCGGCGAGAAGCCCGCCGTGCTGCCGGTGTCGATCGTGCTCGAATCGGCTGGCGCCCCCCGGCGCACGTTCCGGGTGAACGTCGTCCGCGACCAGGTGCTCACGGCCTACCTGGTCTATACGACCGTCGCCAACGTCCTTTTGTCGTACGAACGCGAGCAGGGCGCCTCCACGTTCGCGGTGAAAGGGTCGGCAACCGTGCGCGGCCACGCCCCCGTCGTGTACGACAACGTGTTCGTTGACGATTCCGCTCCGACCACCGCGGCATCCTCGATTGCCACGCCGCTGCTGTCGTTGCTCAGCAACGAATTCGAGGACGTCGAGCTCGAACGTCTCAGCCTCACCGTCACGCCGAGCGAGCAGCGACGGAGCACGACCGTCGTCCGCGCATGGCTGGACACCGACAGGCCTCGAGCCGGCAAGACCGTCGGGCTGCGGGTCGTCCTGCGCGACTACCGGGGCGAAGAGGAGACCCGGACGTTGCCGATCGAGATACCGGCGCGCGCGACGGGGAGCCTCACGCTGCTGGTCTCCGGGGCGGCGCAGCTCGCCCAGTGGGAACAGCGCGAGTACCGTTCCCCCGAGCCGTGGACGGTCGACCAGACGTTGGCGGAAATCAACAGGGCTCGGCGGGCCAACAGGCTGTACGTCCGGCTGGTGAGCGGCGCACAAGGCGCGCTCGTGAACGGGGAGCGACTGCCCGCGCTGCCGCCATCCGTGCTGGCGGTCTACGAGGCGGACCGGAACAGCGGGAGTTTCTCCCCGCTCCGCAACGCGCTGCTTGGTGAATGGGAGATCGTTTCCGACGTCGCCGTCCTCGGCTCGCGGCAGCTGACGTTTACCGTGGAACCCGAACGCTGAATCTGTCGTGCCTGCAGGTCATCCGCATGCGTATCCGACTGCTCGGCCCACTTGCCGCACTGGCCATTCTGGCGACCACGATTGCCGCCCTCCACGCCGCCGCCCCGCTCTTCTGGCAGGTGTCTACCCGGGCGGAGTTCCTGAAGGGCGAAGTCGACAGTCTCTCAATCGACAGCAACGGACGGCTCTCGCTCGGGCCGGCGGTCTCGACGGTGTTCGATGCCTCCGTGCCGTTTCTGTGGACGCTTGTCCCCGGCCCCGACGGCACGTGGTTTGCCGGCAGCGGCAGCGATGGCCGGGTCATCCGAATCGCTGCCGACGGGAGGGGCTCGACGTTCTACGATGCGCCCGAGACGCAGGTACACGCGCTCGCCCCCGCACCCGGCGGCGGCCTGTTCGTCGCCACCTCACCGGACGGTCGCATCTACCGCGTCGACGCAAGCGGGAAGGCAGCTCCGTTTTTCGATCCTGATGACAAGTACATCTGGTCGCTGCAAGTCGACTCGCAGGGGACTGTGTACGCGGGCACCGGCGAGAAGGGCGTCATTTACCGGATCACGCCGGACGGTCAAGGCAAGCCGCTCTACACCACGAATGCCACGAACGTCGTGTCGCTCGCGTTCGCCGATTCCGGCGATCTGCTGGCCGGCACCGAGTCGCCTGGCCGCGTCTACCGCATCGACCGCAGCGGCAGGGCTTCCGTCCTGCTTGATCCCGGGCAGCGCGAGATCCGCGCCGTTCACGCCGCCTCAGGCGGCGTGATCTACGTGGCCGCGGTCAGCGGGGACCGGCCCCCTGACGAGCGCCCGGCCGAAACCGGGCCGGCGGCTCCTCCCCGGGCGGCGCCGGTCGCAACCGTGACGACCGAGATCACCGGCATCGCGATCGTCGATACGGCGTCGCAGCCCGGAGGTGACGCCCGGGCCGCCACTCCCCGCGACACATCCGGCGCCCCTCGAGGGGCCATCTACCGCATCCAGGCGAACGGGCTGTGGGACACCATCTGGGAATCGGCTGACGACCTGCCGTACGATCTGCACGTCGAGGAGGGCGGCGCCATTGTGGTCGGCACCGGTCCCAAAGGCCGGCTGTTCCGCATCGAGGGTGAGCCTCCCCGCGCGACGCTGCTGGGTCGCATCGGCGCGCAACAGGTCACGCGACTGTCGTCTGCCGGCCCCGGCGCGTTGTACGCCAGCACGGCCAACCCGGGGCGGGTCGTGCGCCTGGGGCCCGGGCTCGCGGCGCGCGGCACCTACGAATCGGAAGTCCGCGACGCACGAACGGTGGCCTCGTGGGGCACGGTCACCTGGAAGGCCACCGTGGCGCCCGGCAGCCAGCTCCAGCTCTTCACGCGCTCAGGGAACAGCCAGACACCAGACGACACGTGGAGCGACTGGAGCGGGCCGTATCAGAACCCGAACGGCGTTCAGATCCTCAGCCCCAACGCGCGATTCCTGCAGTGGAGGGCCGTGCTGAGCGGCGGTGAAGCCAGCCCCGTGCTGACCTCCGTCACCGCCGCGTACCTGCAGCGCAACCTGCGCCCGTCGGTGACGTCGATCACGGTGCACCCTGCCGGCACGGTCTTTCAGAAACCGTACTCAACCGGCGAGTTCGAGATTGCGGGCTACGAGAATCCTGGCGGCGACACGAGACCGGCGGCCCCGGCCGGAGCACCCGCCGCAACGGCAACCGCCCAGGGACCCGCGTTGGGCCGGCGCACGTACCAGAAGGGGCTGCAGACCTTCCAGTGGCGGGCCGAGGACGGCAACGACGACCGCCTCGAATACGATGTGTTCTATCGGCGTGATTCGGAGACGGCCTGGCGGCCCCTCAAGCGGGATCTGGCGGAGTCCCTGTTCGTGTGGGACACGACATCGGTGCCCAACGGCACCTACGTCGTGCGGGTAGCCGCGTCGGATGTGGGGGTGAACCCGCCAGGCCTCGGGCTGACGGGGGACCTGGACAGTGCGGCGTTTGACGTCGACAACACCCCGCCCGTGATCGAGATCACATCGGTCCGCCAGGAGACGGGCAGGCGGCTCGTCACCTTCCGGGTGCGGGACGACCAGTCCGCCGTTCAGCGCGTGGACTTCTCGCTGGGCGCCGAGCGGTGGCGTCCCATCTACCCGAAAGACGGCATCTGCGACTCCCGCGAGGAACAGTTCGAGCTGACCATCGAGGGAGAGGCCGTAAATGGCAGTCTGGTGATCCGCGCGATCGACGCAATGAACAACACCGTGACGGCCCGAGGGGACCAAAGCGCTGTGCCGGCAGCGCCCGCACGGGCAGGACGCCTGCAATCGATCGCAGGAGACCGCCGGCCGCGGAACTGACTCAGACCGCCACCGAGGCGAACGGATCCCTCAGATACGAGATCGAGAGCGCCCGCCCGGCCGCGGGGACCTCGGGCTGGAGCTTCCCCCGCACGGTCAAGTGAGCGTAGTACCAAACCACCTTCACGGCGACCGGCGCGTTGCCGTAGCGTGCCGGCTGAAGCCTCGCCCGCGAAATCGCGTCCATCAGGTCAAGGATCGCCTGACGTGTGACGTGCGAACCGGCATCGGCCGGCTCGGCGCCGGACTGCAGCAGCTCGACGGCCTTCACTCCCCCTTCTCTCGTGACAATGGCCGAGAGGGCCAGCACCAGGTCTTCTTCACTGAAGGCCATCGGCACGCTGTCGCCGTCCTCGGAAAAGCTCGGCGGGTACATCAGGCCGTCGACGCTGACCGGGTTCTCGTTCGACCCCGGCGTGGCCATCGCCGTGATCATCGCCGCGAGCGAGTCAGGGCGGGCGCTGGACCCGAACTGGAACAACCCCACGATAAGCGCCACGCAGGCGACGGCCGACCCGGTCGCGCCAAGGGCCACCCACACCACGTGAAGGTCCTCGAACGCCCGGCTGAGCCGCCCGCCCAGCGATTCGCTGCGCTCGGCGCTGAACCGGCTGACCACGCTCGCCGGCAGCGCCGCGAGGTTCGGCTCCTGCTCGTCCGAGCGCACCGCTGCCGCGATCCGGAGCGCCTCCCCAAGCTCGCGCATCGAACGCGCCTCGGCCGCACACGCCTCACATCCGCTGAGGTGTTCCTGGACCGCCGCCCGCTCGTGGAGGGGCAGCTCGCCGTCGTGGAATGCCGACAGTCGCCGCCGCACGGCCGAACACCTTTGCAGGTTCATGACACCATTGCCTCTCTCAACTCGGCCCGCAGCGCTTCTCGCGCCCGCGTCAGCCGAGACTTCACGGTGCCCACCGCCACGCCGAGCGAAACGGCAATCTCGTCGTAGCTGAGGCCGTCGATCTCGCGCAGTACGACCGCCGTCCGCTGGTCGAACGGCAGGTGATCCAGCGCCGCCCAGATCCGCGCGGCAAGCTGTTTCCGGCCAAGCTGCCGGTCGGGGGACACCGAGTCGCCAGGCTGCGGGAAGTCGCCGTGGCGCTCCAGGTGCTCGTCGAGCGAGATCTGGTCGGCCCGATGCCTCCGCCGCCACCACCGCTGCCGGTTCCGAGCCTGGTTGATGACAATGCGGTAAATCCACGTCCGGACGGCGGATTGACCCCGGAAGCGCCCAATGGTACGGAAGACGTTGAGGAAGACCTCCTGAGAGAGATCCAGCGCCTCCTCGCGGTCGCCGAGCAGATGCAGGGCCAGGTGATACACCATCCTCTGGTGCTCCTCCACGAGCTGGGCGCAGGCGACCTCGTCACCGGCGGCGCACCGCTCAATCAGCGCCGCCTCGCGGTTCCCGACCTCTGTCCAGCCAATCGCTGGCGCTCGCTTCACCGTGATGTCCCCGGCTGCCTGAGGTTCGATCATCTCAGTATACCAGGAGGGTTCCCGCCGGCCCCCACCCGAGAACCGGCCCCTCACGCCTATCGGGCAGAGGGGCACCCGTCGACACTGCGGACTCGCTCTGATTAGATCCCGGAATCCCGGAAAAGGTTCCCCGCTCCTGCTACGATAGGGGGTGCGCTGCCCATGAAACGGACACTGCTGGCCGCCCTTGTGCTGGCCATCGCCGGCGTGGTGGTCGTCGTCGCGCTGGACGCGGCGACCCGCGAGCGCCGCTACGGCCGGCTGATCGCCAACGGGGACACGGCGCTGCTGGGGAATCAGACCTCGCTCGCGATTGAGGCCTACAGCGGGGCCGTGGCGCTCAAGGGCCGATCGATGCTCGCCTACCTCAAGCGGGGCGAGGCGTACCAGCGCCGCAGCGAATACCAGGCCGCATTGAGGGACCTGCGCGAGGCATCCCGCCTGGATCCCACCGCCACCCGCCCGCTCGAGCTCATCGGCGACGTCAACGTCTCACTCGACCGGCAGGCCAGGGCAGCCGAGTCGTACGAAGCGTACCTGGCTCTTGACGACAGTTCGCCGCGGGTGCTCTACAAACTGGCGCTGGCGCGGTACCGGCTGGGCAACGTCACCGCCGCCGTCGCGGCGCTTCGCCGCGCCGACGCCCTCGACGACCGCATGGCCGAGACCGCGTACCTGCTTGGCGTCTGCTTGCGGGAACAGCAGCAGGTGGCCGAGGCGCAGAAGGCGCTGGAACGAGCGGTTGCGCTGGCGCCCGCGCTGGCGCCAGCCCGCGAGGAGTTGGCCAACTTGTACCTCGCCACTCACCGGGAGCCCGACGCCATCGATCAGCTGGAAGTGCTGGCCGCCCTCGAGCCCATCCGGCCCGAACGGCAGGTGGCGGTCGGCCTCGCCTACGCCAAGGCCGGTCAGCCCGATGCCGCGGTCCTGACGCTCAGGCGTGTCGCCGAGCGGTTCCCGGAGCAGCCGGCTGTGTTTGTTGCGCTGGGGCGGGTCTGGCTCGAGACGGCCGAGGCCGGCCGCGACCGCGTCGCCCTCGGCAAGGCCATCCAGGCCCTCGAGGGGGTCGCGCGGACCGGCTCAGCCTCGAGCGAGGCACTGACGCTCTACGGACGAGCCCTGCTGGCGAGCGGTAATCTTCTCGACGCGCAGCGTGCCTTCGAGCGTGCGGCCCAGGCCCTGCCGCTCGAGCCTTCGTCCCTGCTCCATCTGGCGACGACCGCAGAGCGTCTCGGCCGCTGGAGCGTGTGCCGCGACGCCCTCGTACGGTATGCGCTGCTCGTCGGCGACGACCCCGACGCCGCGACACGCGCGGAACGCATCGGCGAGCTGTCCTTGCGTTTGGGCGAGCCGGCGGTGGCCGCGACGTGGTTCCGTAAGGCGGTTGATCTCACCGGCGGGACGGCCGCGCTGCTGGTCCGCCTTGCCGAGGTCGAGGCTCGGATCGGACATCGGGAGGCGGCGCGCGCGGCGGTCGAGCAGGGCCTGGCCAAAGACCCCGCCAACAGCCGGCTGCGCGCCCTTCGCCAGCGGCTCTTCTAATCTGGCCGCTGGGTAATCCCCAGGCGCACGAGCAGCTTCGCCAACCCCTGACGACTGAGGCCGAGGTCGCGCGCCGCCCGGCTGCGATGCCCTCCCGCCCGCGCGAGGGCCAAGCGCACATACCGCTGATCGAACCCGAGGCGCGCAGCCTCAAGCGTCGCCCCACGCGGGGCATCTGCCGTCCCGGTCAGCGCAGCCGGCAACGATCCGGGTCCCACACTGCCCCGGCGGGGCGCCGAGACGGCCAGCGCGGACATGACGTTCTGGAGTTCACGCACGTTGCCCGGCCAATCGTGGCGGGCGAGCGCGGCCAACGTGGCCGGGGAGAGCGCGGCACGGCTGCCGGTGCGCGCAATCGCCTGCGCCCAGAAGTGGCTCGCCAGCAGCGGCACGTCTTCAATCCGATCGCGAAGCGCGGGCACCGCCAGCCGAATCACGTTGAGGCGATAGAACAGGTCGCGGCGGAATCGAGCGGCCGCAACCTCCGACTCCAGGGGCCGGTTCGATGCAGCCACGACACGCACATCGACCTTGCGGATGGCGTTTTCGCCTATTCGGCGCACCTCGCCCTCCTGGAGCACGCGCAGCAGCTTGGCCTGGGCTCGCGGCGACAACTCCCCCACCTCGTCGAGAACGATTGTCCCGCCGTCCGCCTCCTCGAATAGGCCCGGCCGATCGGCCAGCGCACCGGTAAACGATCCCCGCGCGTGGCCGAAGAGCTCCGCTTCAAGCAACTCATCGGCGAGCGCCGCGCAATTGAGCGCGTGGTACTTCCGATCGCGTCGGGGCCCCGCCCGGTGAATGGCCTTGGCCACCAGTTCCTTCCCGCTGCCGCTCTCACCTTCGATCAACACCGGGAACGGTGCATTGGCTGCCCGGGCGATCGCTTCACGCAGAACCACCATCGGTGCAGACGTCCCCAGCAGATCCGGCTCAGCGGTGAGGATCTCCACAGGGCACCGCCGCCGGTCGAGCGCGGCCCTGACGCCCGGAGCCGCCAGGGCAGCGGCCATCGACAGGACGGTGCGGAGCCGCTCCGGGTCGCGGGCGCTGCCGAGCGGCCATCTGCACCCGAGGGCCCCGACGATCATGCCGGCATGGCGAACGGGAACGGCCGCCTCGGTACGGTCCGGGCAGTCGCGTGGCATCACCGCAAGCCCCGACTCGCACGCCCGCCGCGCCACCTCCGACGGGGCGGGCCGGCACCCCGCCGATGCGACGGCGGCAAGCCCCCCGGGCTCGCATCCGAAGATCGCCACCGACACCGCGTTCGTGTGCTGGCGGATGAAGCCGACAATCCGCTCGAGCAGCGCCGCTTCGTCTCCCGCGTCATGGCAGTCGCCGACGAGGCCGACGATCTCGGCGACAAGGTCGGGCCAGCTCTCGGACGCCCGCCGCGCGCCGTCCTGCGGGCGGCCCTGAGCCACGCTGCGGGCAGTGGGCGTGGCAGGCGACGGTGCGGGAAGGCACACCAACCCTGACTCGCCGCGCAGGATGGTTTCGGCACGGCTGCGGAGCAGCGGCGGCAGACCGTTGGGCCGAATGCGCGCGAGCCGCAACGCCAGCATCTCCCCTTCACGCTCTCGACCCGCCGTCCGCAGCCCCTTGACCAGCAGCAGCCGGAGCCGCACGGCCTGCAGCGGCACGTGCGCCGCGAAAGCTGCGCGCAGGCCGTCGGCGACGTGCAGACGGAGCCCCTCCAGCTCCGCAATGTCCGCCAGAACTGCGGCCGCAACGGTCCGTGCCGCGGCGAGTTCCCTCGGGCGGCCGGCTGCGTGGGCGTACTCCAGCGCGCGGGTCACCGAGTGGCCGGCAGCCGCGAGGTCGCGTCGGCCCAACGCCACACGGGCCTCGAGGCACGCCCGCATGACCCGCAGATCCACCTCGGACCCGAGACGCCCGACAATGTCGCGGTCCGTCCAGCTCGAGTGCGCCCCGTCTTCCCACGGCGGGCGTTCGTGAAACCCGGTGGGGTGGCCGTCACGCTGCGGCGTCGTACTCGCATCGAGCGCCGGCGCGTCGTTCATCGCCGACATCGCCGAATCCCAGCGGGACTGCCAGACGAGGCAGCGCGCGAGGCAGCAGCTGCTGAAAGCGGCTGCCTCCGCGTCGCCGAGTTCGCGGGCGGTAATGCACGCGGACCGCAGCACCGCTTCCGCATCGGTGAGCCGATCCAGATCGGTCCATGCGAGGCCGAGGTAGGTGGCAGCCCGGATCGAAGCGGAGGACAGGCCGGCCTGGTCGAGATGGTCTCGCCCCTCTGCGAACGCCTGTGCGGCATCCCTGACGCGGCCGCGCCACAGACACACGCGGCCAAGATCGACCGCCGCAATGCCTGCCCAAGCCAGGTCGGAGCGCCGCACCAGGCAGCCGAGAGACTCCCGGATGAGCCGCTCCCCCTTGGCGTGTCTCCCCTGCGTCGCCAGCCGGATTCCCTCCGCTGCCCGCACCCGTGCACGGACCACGGTTGCATCAGGAGCGGACCTCAGCGCGCGCGGCACAGGCGGAGGGCCGCAGGGATGCGGTACCCCGTAAGTGGGACGGGTTTCGCTCGCCGTGCAGGCGACCGCGGCCGGCAGCCCGCAAGACGCCGCACTGACCCGGAGCGTCCGGCTCGCGTCGGACCACGCGCTCGATCGCTCGACGGAGTGCAGGCTGAGCAGCAGGTTCGGACGGCAACTGGCCACCGCGAGCTTCACCAGCAGGATTCCCGCGCACTCAGCCGGCGGGATCGAACCGCCTTCCTCCGAGTCGATCACGAGCACATGGCGGCCGCAGAGCAGCGGAATGAGGAAGTTGGGCGCAAGTGCGCGCCGCCCCGCCCGCGAGTCGGCCCAGCAGGCTGTAGACACGGGCACGTATCCTCGCAGCCGGGCCTCCCGGGCGATCATGCGCACAGCCAGCGAACGGTGGTAACTTGACGAGCTGAACAGATGTACCTGTTTCGGCTCGCCGTCCCGGCCGACGTCCAGCAGTTCCACGATGCGATCGACCGCCGCCCTGGCGGCACGAAGATCCGCCTGCTCCGCGACCCGCGCTGCCCTGCCGCTGCCCTTCCGCCGGTCACTCGTGCCGTCGCGCCCGCCGCAGGCTGCGAGCATCCTCTGAAGTCGGGCTTTCTCGCGGCCGGTGAGCGCGGCAGCCTGCGGTGCTCGACCGCTGTCGTACGCCCCTGCTGGATGAATCGACATGCCTGTCGCGGCCTCGGGCACGATCACCGGACACCCGTCGAGATCCACAACCCGCCGCCAGCTCAGCTGCCCTGCAGACAGCCCACGGGCATGCAGGAACCGGACGACGGAGGTGAGGGTTTCCGCCGTTCCGACGTCGCGGGCTCGCCATCGCCGTACGACCGCCGGCAGCCGCCATGCCTCGAAGACCTCATCGCGCCCGACCGCGCCGTAATCGACCAGCTCGGCAAGTGCGGGATGGTGCAGCCCGAACAGGCTCGCGCAGCGCTCGTCGTGCGAGCGCATCCGGTCCGCCGATCCCCGGCCGGCGACGAGCAGCCGTACGGATTGACCCGATGCCAGGTCGATTGCTCTCTGCTGGCCGCAGCGCACGAACCGGTCGGCCACCAGCAGGAGCGGGCGCGAGGGCGTCGCGATGCAGGTGTGCTGCACGGCCACCTGGGTCTGCAAGAGCGCGGCCGTCGCGGGCCGGGCCCAATCGTGTCGGATTGCGCCGGTTCCCTTCGGCGCTGCGTCGAGCCGTGTCCGAGGGTGCGCAGAAATTTCGGCTAGAATGGTCCCTGCGGTGTGCGGAATCTGACGTCCCTTCTGCGAGCGAGCCCGACATGATCCGTCCCATTCGTCGATACGGCGACTCGGTCCTTCATCAGACGGCCCGTCCGGTCGTCGAGATCACGCCGGAGGTCGAGGAGCTGGCGCGGGACATGATCGAGACGCTGTACGCCGCGCCCGGCGTCGGACTCGCAGCCCCGCAGGTCGGCGTGCCGTTGCGGCTGTTCGTGATTGATGTGTCGGGTGGCCGCAGCTCTCAGGACCTGATTACGCTGATCAACCCCGACTTCGTTGAACGCACCGGCATGCAGCTCGAGGAAGAGGGGTGCCTGAGCCTGCCGGGGTACAGCGCCACCGTGGCGCGGCCGCAAGTCGCGCGCATCAGGGGCCTCGATCTCTCGGGGCGCGAGGTCATCCTGGAGGGAAAGGGGCTGCTGGCGCGTGCCTTCCAGCACGAGATGGACCACCTCGACGGCCGAGTGTTCGTCGAGCACCTGCGCGGCATCAAGCGCGATCTGATCCTGCGAAAGATCCGCAAGCAGATCCGCAGCGGCGCTTGGTGAGCCTGGCGAGGCCGCGATGAACGTCGTCTTCTTCGGGACGCCCGAGTTCGCGGTTCCCGCCCTCGAACGGCTGATCGCGTCGCCGTACCGAGTGGTCGGTGTCGTCACGCAGCCGGGCCGGCCGCGTGGACGCGGCCAGAAGATCGCCGAGGGCGAGGTGGCCGACTGCGCGAGGGCCCACGGGCTTCCGGTGCTGCAGCCCGACCGGCTGAAGGACAACGGCTTCCTGGCTGCGCTGGACGGTTTCGGCGCCGATCTCGGGGTTGTGGCCGCCTACGGTCGGATCCTGCCCGACGCCGTCCTGCAGGTGCCCCGGCTCGGCTTCATCAATCTCCATGCGTCGCTGCTGCCGCGGTACCGTGGCGCCGCTCCCGTTCAGCGCGCCATCCTCGCTGGCGAGGTGCAGACCGGCGTGTCCATCATGCGAGTGGTGGCCGAACTCGACGCCGGGCCCGTCTTTCTGGCCGAGGCGGTGCCGATCGCGTCGCACGAGACCAGCGTGGAGCTGGAGCGGCGGCTTGCAGCAGTGGGTGCGGCGGCGCTGCTGCGAGTGGCCGACGCACTCGCGCGCGGTGAGGCTGTGGCGACGCCCCAGGACGATCGACTGGCCACCTATGCGCCGCGGATCACGAAAGAGGAAGGCATCATCCGCTGGGCGCGGCCCGCGGAAACCATCCACAACCAGGTGCGCGCTCTGCACCCGTGGCCGCACGCCTGGACGACGCTCGCGGGCCGCCGGTACATCATCATCGAGTCCGCCGTCGCGCCGGACCCTCCGGCGCCCAGCCCGCCGCCGGGCGAGCGCCGTCCCGGGCAGATCCTGGTTGCTTCGGGGTCGTCGATGATCGTGGCCGCGGGCCTGAGCCCCTCGCTTCGTATTCTCAGGATTCAGCCCGAAGGCAAGCGCGCGATGGAGACGCGTGAGTTCCTCTCCGGCCATCCGTTGGCACCCGGCATGGTGCTGGGTGAAGGATAGATGCCGCCGGCCGCCTCCCGGATCGCCGCCTATGACGCCTTCAGCCGGATCAGCTCCGGCAAGATGGACCTGCCCGAGGCACTGGCCGCCACGAGGGCCCGCCTCGCAGACGAGCGGGACAAGGCTCTGGCCGCCGAGATCCTGACAGGTACCCTGCGGTTTCGCGGTGCGCTGGACTTCCTGATCGAACGCTACGCCGCGCGGCCCACCACCCGCCTCGATGTTGAGGTGGTGGACGTGCTGCGTGTGAGCGGATACCAGATCCTCCATCTGGACCGCGTGCCTGCAGGCGCCGTCGTGAACGACGCCGTCGAGTTGACGCGCCGCGCCGGGAAGGCCAGCGCCGCCGGCTTCGTCAACGCCGTGCTCCGCGCGTTCTGCCGGGAACGGGCGCATCCGCCCCTGCCGCAGCGCCCGCCCGCGGACGCGCCGGCCGACACCGTCGGGCACCGCCGGGCACAGCTCGACTTCCTGTCGATCACCGGTTCCCACCCGCGGTGGCTTGCGAGCCGCTGGCTCGAACGCTACGGGTTCGATCAGACCGCGGCGTGGGTGGCTTACAACAACGCTCCGGCGGCTGTGACGCTGCGCGTCAATCGTCTGGTGACAACGGCCGAGCGCCTCTCGCAGGATCTCGCAGCGGCCGGCGTCCTGGTCAGCCCCGCCCGATTTGCGCCGCACGCCCTCTCGGTCGTCAGGGGCCAGCCACTGAGGACGCCGCTCGCTGCCATCGGGGCATTCGTGGTCCAGGACGAGGCCTCGCAGCTCGTCTGCCTGGCGGCGTCGGTGCAGCCGGGGCAACTCGTGCTCGACTGTTGCGCGGCTCCCGGCGGCAAGACGACAGCCATGGCGGCGGAGATGACCGACCGCGGCCTGATCGTCGCCGCGGATGTCCGGCGCCGGCGGATTGCCCTGCTCAAGCAGACAGTCGCCGCCAGCCGCGCGTCGATTGTCCGCATGGCTCGCGCGGACCTGCGCCAGCCCCCGCCGTTCCGGCCCGTCTTCGACGTCGTCCTGGTCGACGCTCCGTGCTCCGGTCTCGGCACGCTGCGCCGTGATCCCGACCTCCGCTGGCGACGGGTCGAGGCGGATCTGCCGCGGCTGGCCAGCGACCAGGGCAGGCTGCTGGCATCCGCGTCGATGGCGGTCCGCCCGGGTGGGCGGCTGGTCTATGCGACGTGCTCCAGCGAGCCCGAGGAGAACGAACAGGTAGTCGAGGCGTTTCTCGGCACCCATCCCAGCTTTCGCGCCCTGGATCTGGGGGACGACCGCCGGTGGCACGAGGGAGAGCGGTTGTCTCTCCTCGACGGCTCAGGCCGTTTGCGCACGCTCCCCCATCTCCATGGTCTCGAGGCGTTCTTCGCGGCCGCTCTCGAGCGCGTGTCGGGGTGACGCCGGCGGCTTGGTGGCCGTCCTGAGGTGTAGTACATTCGGGGGCAGATGGTATTCGGCAACCGGATGTGGGGCGCGGGCAAGGTCGTCGCGCTCGCGCTCGCCCTGCTCGTGACCTACCTGCTGTTCGCCGTGGCAGCGGTACGGGTCGCGCTCCGGGCACGGGAGGTCATCGTCCCGGATCTCGCCGGGCGTACCCTTTCCGGTGCGACGAGCGTGCTCGCCGGTCTGGACCTCGCGCTGAAGGTCGACGGCACGCCCCGGCCGGACCCCGTCATTCCGGAGGACCATGTCGCGGCGCAGGATCCCGCGCCCGGCTCGCCGGCCCGGCGCGGCCGGAGTGTGCGTGTGTGGGTGAGCGCGGGCGCCAGCCGATCGACGATCCCGGCGCTGGTTGGCGAGTCGGAGCGGACGGCGCGGCTGAGGCTGCAGCACGACGGCCTGGAAGTGATGACGCTCAGCGAGATTCGCTCGAACACGTATCCAGCCGGCGTCGTGGTGGCGCAGGACCCCGCGCCCGGTTCGCACGGCACCCGCGTGTCGCTGCTCGTCAACCGCGGCGACCGTGCGGCCGTGTACCTGATGCCTGACATCATCGGCGCCGAGGGCGGCCGCGCCGCCGACATCCTCCGCTCGGCAGGCTTCCGCGTCACCGTGATCGGCGAGCAGGCGTACCCCGGCGTGCCGCCCGGTTTCGTGCTCCGACAGTCGCCGGCGGCTGGGTTTCAGATCTCGCCGGGTGAACCTATCTCTCTCGAGGTCAGCCGGTGAACATCCGACTCGCTCCGTCGATCCTCGCGGCCGACTTCGCCGCTCTTGGCGAGGCTGTCGCCGCCGTTGAGCGCGGCGGCGCGGATCTGATTCACGTTGACGTCATGGACGGACATTTCGTGCCGAACCTCACGGTGGGCCCTGCCGTCGTGCGGTCGCTCAGACGCGTGGCGCGGGTGCCGCTGGACGTGCACCTGATGATCGAGGATCCGGATCGGTACATCGAGGCCTTCGTGCAGGCCGGCGCCGCGATGGTCTCCGTGCACGTCGAAGCGGCCTCCCACCTGCAGCAGACGTTGAGCGTCATCCGCAGCCTCGGAGCGACGGCCGGCGTGGTGCTCAACCCGGCGACCCCGGTCGGCGCGCTCGGCGAGGTCGCCGCCGAGGTTGACTACGTTCTGGTGATGACCGTGAACCCCGGGTTCGGGGGCCAGACCTTTCTCGCGCAGAGCGAGTCTAAGATTCGGAGGGTGCGCGCGCTGCTCGACGAGGTCGGCAACCAGGCCCCGGTTGAGGTCGATGGCGGCATTGACCTTGAGACCGTGGGCCGTGTGGTGGCGGCGGGGGCGGAGATCCTCGTGGCGGGCTCGGCCATCTTCGGCGCCCCCGACCCCGAGGCGGCGGCCCGCAACCTGAAGGCAGCGGCGGCCAGGCACCGCGTCAGCCTCCGCGCGCCGGGGGCCTTGCCGGCCTGACCGGCCGCTTGAACGACTGATCCCGATGCCCACAGCCCGCCTGCATCCGCGCGAGGTCACGACCGTCCTGCGGGTGCGGTACGCCGAGACGGATCAGATGGGCGTCGTCTACTATGCGAACTACCTCGTGTGGTTTGAGGTCGGGCGATGCGAGTGGCTGCGGGCGCAGGGCACGACCTATGACGCCATCGAGCGAAGCGGCGTCGTGCTGCCCGTGATCGACGTGCACTGCGAGTACCGCCTGCCGCTGCGGTACGACGACGAAGTCGAGATTCGCACGCGCGCGGTGCTGCTCTCGCCGGCCAGGGCTGAGTTCCGCTACGAGGTCGTGCGGCGCCGCGACGGGGCCACGACGGCGGCCGGCCGCACGATGCACGCGGCCGTCGACAGGCGCGGCAGGCCGACGCGGCTGCCCGCCGACATCAGGAGTCTGTTCGCATGAAGGCACTCGTGACCGGCGCAGCCGGCTTCATCGGATCGCATCTCTCAGAGGCGCTGCTCGCGCAAGGTGCGCAGGTCACAGGCCTCGACTGCTTCACCGACTACTACCCGCGAGCCGTCAAGGAGCGGAACCTCTCAGCCGCACGGGCGCACCCCCAGTTCCGGTTCGTCGAGTCCACCATCCAGGCGGCGAACCTCCCCGCTCTGCTGCAGGGGGTGACGCACGTGTTCCACCTCGCGGCCCAGGCGGGCGTCCGCCGGAGCTGGGGACGGGACTTCCAGGTGTACACCGTCAACAACATCGAGGCGACGCAGGCCCTGCTCGAAGCCTGCGTGCCGAGCCCGATCACCCGGCTCGTCTACGCGTCGAGCTCCTCGGTCTACGGCGACGAGGCTTCGCTGCCGATGCGGGAGGACGCGCTCCCGCGTCCGGTCTCGCCGTACGGCGTGTCGAAGCTCGCCGCCGAGCAGTTGTGCTACCTCTATCACGTCAACTACGGCGTCCCATCGGTCTCGCTGCGGTACTTCACCGTCTATGGCCCCCGTCAGAGGCCGGACATGGGGTTTCACAAGTTCCTCCGCGCCGCCATCGGCTCGGAGCCAATCGAGGTCTTCGGCGACGGCGAGCAGACGAGGGACTTCACGTTCGTCGCCGACGCGGTCGGCGCCACGATCGCGGCGGGGATCCAGGGCGTACCCGGCCGCGTGTACAATATCGGAGGGGGGTCCCGCGTCTCGGTGAACCAGGTGCTGGACACGGTGGGCCGCGTGGCCGGCCGTCCCCTGCGAATCAGTCGTATCGAGAAGCAGAAGGGGGACATGCGGGACACGTACGCCGACACCACGCTGGCACGTGCGGATCTCGGGTATGCCCCCCGGACGAGCCTCGCCGACGGTCTCGCGGCTGAGTTCCAGTGGCTGGCCGGATCGCACGAAGAGCGGTAGAACGGGTGCTCGAAACCGGCGCAGCCGGCGGCATGAGCCTATGACAACGACACTGACACGAGTCTTCCGTGTGGTCGCGGCGGCGGCGCTCGCGGCGCTGGTCGCCGGCGTCGCGCTCCCGGCCTGCGGAGTGAGGGACCGCTCGCTGCCCGAGGACACCGCGGAGCCCGACAAGTGGCTCTACGACCGGGGACAGCGCGACCTGAACGACAAGAAGTGGTTCAGGGCGCGGGAGTACTTCCGGAAGCTCATCGACTCGTACCCTCAGAGCACGTTTCGTCCGGACGCGAAACTGGCCCTCGGCGACACGTTCCTCGGCGAGAACACCGCCGAGTCGCTCGTCTTCGCGGAGAACGAGTTCCGCGAGTTCCTCACCTTCTACCCCACGAGTCCGCGGGCTGACTATGCCCAGTACCAGCTGGGGTTGGTGCACTTCAAGCAGATGCCGAAGCCCGGCCGCGATCAGACGCAGACCAAGCTGGCCATCGTCGAGTTCGAGACGTTCCTCGAGCGGTACCCGAAGAGTCCTGTGCTACCCGAAGCGCAGGCCAGGCTTCGAGAGGCCAGGGATCGGCTCGACGAGTCAGACTACGGCGTCGGCCTGTACTACTACCGGGCCAAGTGGTACCCCGGCGCAATCGATCGGTTCCGGGCGTTGCTGAAGGAGGACCCCGAGTTCACCAAGCGCGACGCGGTGTACTTCTACCTCGCGGATGCCCTGACCAAGACGGACCGCGGCGCTGAAGCGCTGCCGTATCTGGAGCGGCTGGTCAAGGAATTCGAGAACAGCGAGTTTCTGCCGCGCGCCCAGAAGCTGATTGCGGAGCTGAAGGCCGCGCTAGAGCCGGGTCTCGCCCCGCCCGCCTGAACCGGCGCCGCCCGCCTCGGCGCGAGGGACGGCGGCCCAGGTGAAGCGACGGTAGTAGTCGACCGCTGAGACGACAGCAGACGCCAGCACGACCCACAGAGCGATCTGGCCGAGGACGAAGAACCCCCCCAGGTGGTCGTGGCCCAGGATGAGCAGCAGGATGGCGACGACCTGCGAGGCCATCTTGAACTTGCCGAGCGGCGAAGCGGGGATTGTCTGCCCCCGCCCGTAGGCGAGGCTCCTCAGGCCGGTGACGGCGAACTCACGGCCGATGATCACCGCCACCATCCACGCCGGCGCGAGCTCCATGGCGACAAGCGAGATAAACGCCGCCGAGGTCAGCAGCTTGTCGGCGATCGGGTCCATCATCTGACCGAGCGGCGTGATCTGCTGCCGCCGGCGAGCGACGAAGCCGTCGAGCAGGTCGGTCAACGCGGCGATGCCGAAGATGGCGGCGCCCACCAGCTCCTTGCGGATCCCGAACACCTGGCGCCCCTCGAAGTTGGTGAGCAACACCACCACCAGCAGGGGGACCAGGAAGATCCGGGAGAGCGTGAGCGCGTTCGGCAGATTCATGCGGGTGCCTGCGGCGCCGCCGGATAGCGCCTTCGAGCGCCATTGTAGCGCGCGGCCGAGTCGCGGCCAAATCCGAAAACGCGCCGTCCCGCCTCCCGGGCCAGCCGAAACTTGGAGTAAGATCAGGGGCGCCATGAAAGCCATCCTGCTGGCCGGAGGCAAGGGCACGCGCCTGCGCCCGCTGACCATCCATACCCCCAAGCCGATTGTCCCCATCTTCGGGCGCCCGTTCCTCCACTACCAGATTGACCTGCTGCGCACCGTGCCCGAGGTCGACGAGGTGATCCTCAGCCTGAACTACCAGCCCCGGCGGATCGAGGAGGTGTTCGGCCACGGAGACGGGCTCGGTCTGACGCTCAACTACGTCGTGGAGCCGTCGCCGCTCGGCACGGCCGGCGCGGTGCGGTACGCCGGAGAGTCGCTCGACAGCACGGTCATCGTCTTCAACGGGGACGTCATGACCTCCGTCGACCTGCCCGGCGTGCTGCAACTGCACCGCGAGCGGCGCGCCAAGGCGACGATCGTCCTCACGCCCGTGGACAACCCCAGCGAGTACGGACTGGTCGAGACCGACGCCGCAGGGAACGTCCGCCGGTTCCTCGAAAAGCCGAAGCCCGACGAGATCACCTGCAACACGATCAACGCCGGCATCTACATCCTCGAGCCCGAAACCTTCGATCGGATACCGAAGGACACTGCCTGGTCGATCGAGCGCAGCTTCTTCCCGTCGCTCGTCGATCGCGGGGAGACGTTCGTGGCTTGGGTCCACGGCGGCTACTGGATCGACATCGGGACGCCCGAGAAGTACATGCAGGTGCACTGGGACATCATGGACGGCCGCTGTTGCTCGCCGTCGTTGTCGGGCGCGGCCCCGCTGGCGTCACGTGTGTGGGAGGGCGCACGCGTGGAGGCGGGGACCGCAATCCGGCCGCCGGTGTTCATCGACGAGGGCACCGTGGTGAAACCCGGCGCCACCATCGGACCGTACGCCGTCATCGGCCGCCAGTGCCAGATCGAGGAAGAGGCAACCGTCGCCTCGTCGATTGTCTGGTCGGGGAGCCGCGTGGGCCGGGATGCCGCGGTCAAGGGCTCGATTCTGGGCCGACACTGCCACGTGGGCCGGAGTGCGAGCCTTGACGGCGTCGTGCTCGGGGACAAATCGGCCGTCACCGACTACAGCAGGGCCTGACGGCCTGAGAGTGGAGCCATCATGCGCCAGAGGCCCGTGAACCCGGACATCTTCAAGGCCTACGACATCCGGGGGGTCTACCCGGACGACCTCGACGAGGGGATTGCGCGGGACATCGGCCGCGCCTTCGTCGCCTACCTTCAGCCGCGCCGGATCGCCGTGACGCGCGACATGCGCGTGTCGTCGCCCGCGATCGCCGCCGGCTTCATCGAGGGCGCGCGGGCACAGGGCAGCGACGTGGTTGACTTCGGCCTGGCCGGCACGGACATGCTGTACTTCGCGGTGGCGGCGGAAGGCTTCGACGGCGGCGCCCAGATCACCGCCTCGCACAACCCGAAACAATGGAACGGGATGAAGCTGGTGCGGGCGGGCGCGCTGCCGCTCAGCGGCGATGCGGGCATCGGCGACATCCGCGCGATGGTCACCGCGGGCCGTCTCCCCGCTCCCGCCCGCGCGACGGGAACGCTCGCTGCGTCGGACATGCTCGCGGCGTACGTCGACCACGTGCTGTCGTTTATCGACCCGTCACTCGTCAGGCCGTTTCACGTCGTGCTCGACGCCGGGTCGGGAATCGGCGGCCTGGTCGCGCCGCCGCTTTTCGATCGCCTGCCGTGCCGGACGACGCGCCTGTGTTTCGAGATCGACGGGACGTTCCCCAACCACGAGGCCAATCCGCTCATCGAGGAGAATCGACGCGACATCACCGAGCGCGTGCTGGCCGAGCGAGCCGACATCGGGATCGCGTGGGACGGTGACGGCGACCGCTGTTTCTTCATCGACGGCGGCGGCGAGTTCGTGCCCGGCGACTTCGTGACGGCCCTGCTCGCCGAGTCGTTTCTGATCAGGTACCCCGGAGCCACGATCATCTACGATCTGCGGGCGAGCTACGCGGTCAGGGACATCGTCGAGCAGTACGGCGGGACCGCCCTGATGAACCGCGTCGGCCATGCCTTCATCAAGCGTCGCATGCGGGAAGAGAACGCCGTCTTCGGCGGCGAGGTCACCGGCCACTACTACTTCCGGGACAACTACTACGCCGACAACGGCTTCATCCCGGCGCTGCTCATCCTCGAGTTGATGTCGAGGAAGGGACAGACGCTGGCCGAGCTGCTCGCGCCGCTGCGCGCCAAGTACTTCATCTCCGGCGAGCTCAACACGAAGGTCCGGAGCATGGAGGAAGTCAACGCCAAGCTGGAGGCTGTCGCAGCGCGTTTCTCGGCCGAGAAGGTCTACCGGCTCGACGGCGTGTCGGTCGAGCACCGCGACTGGCACTTCAACCTTCGGCCGTCCAACACGGAGCCGCTGCTGCGCCTGAACCTCGAGGGCCGGACACCGGAGCTGATGCGCGAGAAACGAGACGAGATCGTCGCGCTCATCCGCAGCTGACCGACGGCCCGCGCCCGGGATCGGCGGTGCGCCTGCGTCAGGCCAGCTCCGCCGGCTCGCCAGCGGAGGCCTGGCGCCGTTCCGGCGCGAACGGCTTTTCTGTTAGAATGGTGCCGTCGGGCGGGCTTAGCATAGTGGTAATGCCCTGGCTTCCCAAGCCAGTTAGACGGGTTCGATCCCCGTAGCCCGCTCCATCCCGCCAGCCTCGACGGTCACGGCATCGACGATCCCGACGACCACCGACCGCACCGGGGCGTTCGCCGACTGCAGCACCTGCCGCGCGCCGTTGCCCTCGTCGAGCACCAGGACCGAATCGCCGACGCCGGCATCCACCGTGTCGATGGCGATCAGGTACCCGCCGGCCGCCGTCCCATCCGGCTTCGCCTTCTCGACGATGAGCAGCGTGCGCGCGTCGTAGAAGGGGTGGTTGACGGTCGAGTGGATCTCGCCGACCACCCGGCCGAGCGTCATGGCTGTTCCTCCGACGGCGGCCGGGACGTGGAGTCCACGATCCCGAGAATTGCGTGATCGACGGGCACGAACCAGGGGTCCAGGGCCAGGGCTGCCTCGCGGCCACCTTCGTAGTAGACCAGCTCCTGCGGGCCTGCCATCCGCGTCGCGTCAGCCGCCACCAGCACTCGCCCCGCGGGCTTCCCCGCCCGGTCCAACGGCTGGACCAGCAGCAGCGGCGTCCCCTCGAGCCCGGAGACGACGATGGCGGGTACGACGGCGCCGATGACGCGCCCGAGCAGCATCAGAGGTCCTCCCCCTCGAGCTCGAGCAGGCGCGAGGCGCCGAACGATGTGCTGATCTCGACCTGCCGCGTCAGCGCCTCGTGGGGTGACGGGATGATACGGTGGCGGGTCCCGACGCGGCCCGCGCGCAGGAACTCGACCACGATGGCCATAGCCTCCTCGATGTCGTGCAGATCCCCCTGGTACAGGCTGACGCCCTTGCCCGACAGGCCGTAATCCGCGAGCCGGATCTCCATCAGGTCGACCGGCGTCCCCTTGAGCGCCAGTTCGGCGGCGCGCACATTCGAGGCGACCGTGTCGGTCTCGACGATCGCCAGCGCGCCGCGCCCGCCGACCTTCCGTTGCCCAAGGATCGCGTCGAACACCTGCTGGTGCACGTCAGCCAGCAGCAGGTGGTCGAGCACGCCCGGGCCGCCGCACCGCCGGCCCTCGGCCAACGCCTCCTCGACGGGCGCCGGCCGGCCGCCGATCACGGTCAGGTACCGGCCCCGGCTGATCGTGCCGCACTTGACGAAGGCGAGCGGCGCCCTCTTGAGCATCGCGTCGGTTGCATGCATCCCGACCGGTATGTCGCTGAACTCGACGATGGCGATGGCTGGATGTTTCTTCATCAGGTGATCCTGAAGTGATCGACCAGCACGCAGCGGCGCCAGCGGGAGAACGATCGTGGGCCCGTGAGCCCTTCGCCGGTCGGGCTGGCGATCGTGAACGAACAGAAGCCTTCGCCGTCGAGCCCGAGCCCGGCCTGCGACCGCCCGTTCTTCACGAAGATGCTGCAGTCGCACTCCCTCGCCATGCGGCTGAGATGGTCCAGGTTCATCGAGTGCATGATCGCGGTGTGGCGGTGGCCTCCCTCGACCCGCACGGCCAGCTCGATGGCGCGGCCTGCGTCCGGCACGCGGCAGACGGGGAGAATCGGCATCATCTGCTCGGTCCACAGCAGCGGGTGCGCCTCGTCCACCTCGACGATCCCCAGGCGCGTCGACGCGGGCACCTGCATCCCGAGCCGGCTCAGGATGACATCCGCGTTCTTCCCGATCAGCTCGTGGTTCACCTCGGCGGGCGCCCGCGGCCCAAGGATCCGCTTGAACAGCAGGTTGTCGAGTTGCGTCAGCCGGCTCCGCTCGATCACCACGGCGTGGCTGGCGGCCATCGCGGCAACGAGAGCATCGGCGATGCTGGAGACGGCAATCACGGCCTTTTCGTCGGTGCAGATGATGTTGTTGTCGGTCGACGCGCCCAGCACGATGTCCCGGCCCGCCTTCTCGATGTGGGCGGTCTCGTCGACCACGACCGGCGGGTTGCCTGGCCCGGCGCAGATCGCCCGCTTCCCGCTGGCCATCGCCGCCCTGACGACCGCCCCGCCCCCCGTCACCACGAGCAGGCGGATTGCCGGGTGCCGCATGGTCTGCTGGGCGGTTTCGATCGACGGGTTCGACAGGCAGGTGACGAGGTTCGGTGGGCCGCCGGCGGCTGCGATCGTGCGGTTCAAGAGCGCGACCGTCTGCATCGAGCAGCGCTTCGCGGTCGGGTGCACGTTGAACACGACGCTGTTGCCTGCGGCCAGCATGCCAATCGTGTTGCAGATGATCGTCGAGGTGGGATTCGTGCAGGGCGTGATCGCGCCGATGACCCCGAACGGCGCCGGTTCGATCAGGGTCAGCCCGTGATCGCCGCTGGAGGACTCCGGCCACAGGTCCTCAAGGCCCGGTGTCTTCTCGGTCACGAGCAGGTTCTTGACGACCTTGTCCTCGGGACGTCCGAGCCCGGTCTCCTCGTGCGCCGCGCGCGCCAGCTCCGCCGCGTGCGCCGTCATCGTCTCGCGGATCGCGGCGATGATCCGGGCGCGCGCTCTGAGCGGCAGCGCGACGAACCGCGGCTGTGCGGCGGCCGCCGCGCGGGCGGCGTCGTCGACCGTGGTGAAGATGCCGAGCCCTTCCTCGGCGGGCGCCGGCGAGGGCCGCCCCTCCTCCGTGCGGGTCCGGCCCTGCAGATCCGCGACGATTCGCCGGGCGATCGCCTCGATGTCCCGGTCGCTCAGGGTCGCCATGTGCGCGTCACTTCTTGTACTTCACCACGTCGTCGACGCTCCAGCTGTCGACGATGGCCATCACGACGGCATCGACGGGGCGTTTGTCGGTCGCCAGCGTCTGCCTCGCCGAGCTGCCTGCCGCCACGAGCACGTACTCCTCGGGGCCCGCGCCGACGGCGTCGGCTGCAACGAGAAACCCGCCAGCCTCGCGGGCCTCCTCGTCGACGCCGCGCACGAGGAGCAGCTTGAGCCCCTCGAGACTCGTCTCCTTCCGAGACGCCACCACCGTGCCGACCACCTTTGCCAGCAGCATAGACGTGCCTCTCCAGCGGGCAACCGCCGCGGCGCCCCGGGAACCTGCGTGAGCGGGTGCCCTACTTCTTCGCGGCCTTGGCCTCGGCCGAGCGGCCGAGCGGCATCACGGCATCCACGTTCACGTGCGGGCGGGCGATGACGTGCACCGCCACCATCTCGCCGACCCGTCCGGCCGCGACTTGCGCCGCCTCGCAGGCCGCCTTGACGGCCGCCACGTCCCCCCGGATGACGACCGACACGTACCCGCCGCCGGTTTTCTCGTACGACACCAGTTCGACCTTTGCGGCCTTCACAGCCGCGTCGGCCGCCTCCACCACCGCCGGAAACGACCGTGTCTCGATCATGCCGAGCGCATCTGCCATGGGCCTCTCTCCCTCTGTGTGCCGTGCCGCGTCTCCACGCCGTGCGTGGCCCTACCCTTTCGCCGGTCTGCCCTTCACGTCCGCGATCGCCTGCTCGGCAGCCCGGTAGCCGATGTCGATGTCGCGCTCCTCCCCGCCCAGGTACAGGCGGCCGAAGCTGCCGAACGCCCGCACCTCGAGGATGTTGATGTTCGCCGCCTTCTCGGCCTCATTGGCTGCCAGAGCCGCGTAGCCGGCCGGCGCGACCTCCATCACGAAAAGCGACTGCCCCGGAAGGATCATGTCGCCGTGCCGCGTCCGGTTGATGAGCTGCGTGTGGTAGTCGCTGATGTTGCGGATCACCTGGCTGGAGAACAGCTCCGGTTTGATCCGGTCCTCCTCCTTCAGGTTGAGCGCCTCGAGGATCGCCCGGCCCGCCTGCCTGACGTCGGCCTGCGAGTCCGCGTGAATCTCGAGCATCCCGTAGAGGCGCTCGATGATCAGCATCCCCGGGCGGACATCGGTGGCCTTCATGGCGACGTCGGTGACGCGCATGATGTCCATGCCCGGGGCGATCTCCACGAACAGCGAGGCCTGGCCCGGCGTCGGCAGGAAGCCCTGCGCCACGGTCCCGAGAAAGGAGGCGTACTTCGGTTGCAGGCTGTCGAGGAACACGTAGCAACGCAGATCGGCCATCGCCTCACTCCTTCCGGCCGGCCATCGCCCTGGCCTCTTCCATGATCTTCACGCTGGCACTGCAGCCGACGCGCGTCGCGCCGGCTGCGACCATCCTCAAGACGTCGGCGTAGGTGCGAATCCCGCCGGAGGCCTTCACGCCGAGCTTCCGGGGCGCAACCGTGCGGGACATCAGTGCGACGTCCTCGGGCGTGGCGCCGCCGCTCGAGAAGCCCGTGGACGTCTTCACGAAATCGGCACCCGCCTTCATGCTGAACTCGCAGCCGCGCACCTTCTCCTCGTCGGTCAAGAGCGCCGTCTCCAGGATCACCTTCGACCGCGCGCGCCCGTCCTTGCACGCCTCGACGACCCGGCGGATATCCTTCAGCACGAGCGCATCGTCGCGCCCCTTGAGCGCGCCGATGTTGACGACCATGTCGATCTCGTCGGCCCCCTCCCGGATCGCGCGCCGCGCCTCGAGCGCCTTCGTCTCGGGCGGCTGGGCCCCCAGCGGAAACCCCACCACGCAGCAGAGTTTCACGGGTGATCCCCGGAGCAGCGCCTTAGCCAGCGTCACGTGCGCCGGGTTGACGCAGACCGAGAAGAACCTCTCGCGCCGCGCCTCGTCGCAGAGCCGCTCGATGTCGGCCTGCGTCGCCTCGGGTTTGAGCAGCGTGTGGTCGATGAGCTGCGCCACCTGATCCGCCGCAAGTCGAGGCGGCGAGGGACGCGCGCCGCCCTCGCCCGCCAGCAGCTCCCGAACCCGGCCGGCAATCCGGGCGACGTCCTCGGCGGAAAGGCCGGCGGACCCGCCCTGTGTGGGTACCGTCATGTAGCGACCCTCAACCTCCCTGATGAGCGCGACGCGAGCCTTGTGGCGGTCGGCCGTGCAGGCGGCAGAAAGGAAGACGTCCACGATCGACCGGGCGACATCCGGCGGCGTCTGGCCGGCGCCCAGCACGAGCACGTTCGCATCGTTGTGCTCGCGGCTGCTCCGCGCCAGCGCCTCGGAATAACAGGCGGCGGCGCGCACGCCGGGGACCTTGTTCGCCGTGATTGCCGAGCCGATGCCGGCTCCATCCACCATGACGCCGGCCTCGCACGTGCCGGAGGCGACCAGCTCCGCCACAGCGCGGGCGATCGGCGGGTAGTCGACGGGCGCCGTGCTGTCGGTCCCGCAATCGTGCACCGAGTGTCCCAGCCCGGCCAGGTGCGCTCGAAGCTGCTGCTTGAGCTCAAAACCGCCGTGATCGGACCCCAGCGCGATCTGTCGCGGACGGATCATGTGTCGCCGCCGGCCGGGCCGGCTCACGCAGGATATCACGAGCGCGCCCGACCCACATCGGCGTCATGCTGCGCCGCGCCGGGCGGCCATCCGGCGGTCCGCCGCCGGCAGGCGTGAAGGCCCGCTATAATCGTCGCTATGATCGACACTGTGTTTCGCGAGATCCAGCGGGCGCTCGACAGCCGGCGGGCCGCGGCGCTGGTGACCGTCGTAGCGACCAGCGGATCGACGCCCCGGCGGGCGGGCGCCAAGCTGCTCGTGTACGCCGACGGGCACGTGGTCGGGACCATTGGCGGCGGCTCGTGCGAGCACGATGCGCTTGGGCGGGCGCGCGAGGCCATCCGGACGCAGCAGCCCGCGCTCGTCCACTACGACCTCGACAACGGCGCCGCCGGCGGGTGCGGAGTGATCTGCGGAGGTCAGATGGACGTCTTCGTCGAGCCACTGCCCCGCTCCTCGCACCTGTACGTCATCGGCGCCGGCCACGTCGGGCGAGACGTCGCGCGCGCGGCAGGCGTCGCAGGTTTCCAGGTGCACGTCGTCGATGACCGTGCGGAGTATGCCAATGCCGAGAGGTTTCCCGACGCGGTCGAGGTCGTCGTCGACGACATCTCCGGGTGGTTGGAACGCGCCGAGATCGCGCCGGGCGCCTTCGCCGTGATTGTGACGCGAGGCCACCGGGATGACCACAACGCGCTGCGCGCGCTGGCCGGGCGGGATCTCGCGTACCTCGGCATGATCGGCAGCCGCGCGAAGGTCCGGCAGGTCCTCGACTCGCTCTCCGCGCACGGCGTGCCGGCCGAGTTGCTCTCCCGCGTCCATGCGCCGATCGGGCTCGACCTGGGCGCCGCGACGCCTGGCGAGATTGCCATCAGCATCGTGGCCGAGCTCGTGGCCGTCCGGAGCGGGCGCGCCGCCGAGCCGCACGTGGCGGCCGCAACCATGCGCGCACGCGGCTGATGTATAATGGGGCTGGCACTCGTGCTGGGTGACTGCTAATGACCAGTCGTCTCCTCTCCGATCGCGCGCGCCTCGTGCTTGCGGCGCTGGTCCGCGAGTATGTCGAGAGCGGGGAGCCGGTTGCCTCGCTCACGCTGGCCAGGCGGGGCGGATTCGGCCTCTCCTCGGCGACGCTGCGCACGATCCTGGCGCGGCTCGAGGAGGACGGGTTCGTCCATCAGCCGCACACCTCCGCCGGCCGCGTGCCGACCGATCTGGGGTACCGCTGCTACGTGGACATGCTGCTCGAGCACCGGCGGGCGCCGCGGCCCGCCCACGTCGTCGAAGCCCGGCTCCGCGCCGAGGCCGGCCGCGCGCCGCTCATGGACGTCGTGCTGGAGAGCGTGTCGCACGTGCTGTCGAGCGCCTCGCGCCACGTCGGCTTCGCCGTGGCCCCCGATTCGGAGGAAGCCGCCTTCCACCAGATCGACTTCGTCCCGCTCACCGGCACGAAACTCCTCGTCGTCGTCGTTGCCCGGGGCGGACAGGTCTCGAACAAGGTCGTGGATATCGGCGAGAAGCCGGACCCGGCCGACCTTCGGCAGGCCGCCAACTACCTCACGTCGGAGTTCGGCGGGCTCACGCTGTCTGCCGTCCGCGAGCGCGTCCTCGCCCAACTCGAGGAGGAGCGCTTCCTCTGCGATGCGGTGCTCTCCCGCGCGCTTCGCCTGGCCCGATCGACCTTCGAAGATCTCCACCCCCAGAACGCCGTCTTCATCGACGGCGCTGCCACCCTGCTCGATGACGCGCTCGAGCGCGCGAGCGGGGTGTCGATGAGCACGTTGAAGGCCCTCGTCAAGATGGTCGAGGACAAGCAGCGCCTGCTGCGGATCCTCGACGAGTACATCGAAGGCCCCGGCCTGACCGTCGTGATCGGAACCGAGCACACTGCCGCCGACCTTCGCGAGTTCAGCCTGGTGGCGTCCACCTATTTCGACGGGGTGCGAACGGGCACAATCGGGGTGATCGGGCCGACGCGCATGCGGTACTCCCGGGCCATCTCGGTCGTCGGCAGCGTCGCCCAAGCCGTATCCCACGTCCTCTGTGAAGGAGATTGGCATCCGGCCGCTCCCTCGGAGAACTGACAGCCGGGGCCGGCAGCCAGGTGAGACCAGGTTCATGACAGCACACAGGCAGGAAGAGACACCGGAGACGCCCGTGAGACCGGAGGCCGAGCGCCTCGCCGCTGCGCCGGCCGCCCCCGGCGATGCGACCGGTTCGCCGCCCGCACGTGAGGCGTATGACGCCGCGTGTGCCGAGCGGGACGAGTACCGGGATCTCCTCCTCAGGAAGGCCGCCGAGTTCGACAACTACCGCAAGCGGGTCGAACGCGAACGGCGCGAGGCGGCCTCCGCCGGCATCGCCGAGCTCGTCGAGGCCCTGCTCCCCATCGTCGACGACTTCGAGCGTGCGCTCGCGGCGGATCCTGCCGCGGGCGTCGAGGCCTACCGCGCCGGTGTCGAGTTAATCCACCGGCAGCTCATGGATCTGCTGGCGCGCTTCGGGGTCACGCCGATTCAGGCGGTCGGCACTGACTTCGACCCGCGGCTCCATGAGGCGGTGCTGACCGAGGCAAACCCGGGCAGCCGCGACGGCGAGGTGATCGAGCAGTTCCGACGCGGCTACCTTCTCGCTGACCGTCTGCTGCGACCTGCGATGGTCAAGGTGGCCAAAGCGTGAGCAAGCGGGACTACTACGACGTATTGGGCGTCGCCAGAAACGCGGCCGACCAGGACATCAAGAGCGCTTACCGGCGCCTGGCCCTCAAGTACCATCCCGATCGGAACCAGGGAGACAAGGCTGCAGAGGAGAAGTTCAAGGAAGCCGCCGAAGCCTACGCCGTGCTCGCCGACCCGGAGAAGCGCGCCGCCTACGATCGGTACGGCCACGCCGGCGTCGGCTCGGGGGCGGGCGTCGGATTCGACCCGAGCATCTTCGCCGACTTCGGCGATATCCTGGGCGGTCTGGGCGACATCTTCGGCTTCGGCGATCTGTTCGGCAGCGGCCGGCGCCGTGGCGGTGCCCATCGCGGCTCCAGCCTCCGCTACGACCTCGAGATCACATTCGACGAGTCGGCTCGCGGAGCCGAAACCGCCGTCCAGATCCCGCGCCACGAACGCTGCGAAACCTGCGGCGGCAACGGCTCGGCGTCCGGCGCCGCCCCGACCACCTGCCCCCGCTGTCAGGGCCGCGGGCAGGTCCGGTTCCAGCAGGGCTTCTTCACCGTCGCGCAGACGTGCGGCAACTGCGGCGGAGCGGGCCGGGTCATCACCAAGCCCTGCACCGCCTGCGCGGGCACCGGCCAGGTCGTGAAGGAGCGGAAACTGACGGTGCGGATCCCGGCCGGCATCGCGAGCGGACAGCAGCTCCGCCTGCACGGTGAGGGCGAACACGGGACCGGCGGCGGACCGCCCGGCGATCTGTTCGTCGTCGTGCACGTTCAGGAGCATCCGTTTTTCCGCCGCGACGGCGATGACCTCCACTGCCAGATCCCCGTGGAGTTCCCCTCGCTCGCGCTGGGGACGGACCTCACGGTGCCCACCCTGGACGGAGATGAGGTCATCCATGTTCCGGAAGGGACGCAGACCGGCACCGTGTTTCGTCTGAAGGGCAAAGGCATGCCGAGCGTGACCGGGCGGGGCCGCGGTGACCTGTACGCGGAGGTGGACGTGAGCACTCCCAAGAAGCTCACCCGCGCGCAACGCTCGTTGCTCGAGCAACTCGCCAAGACGCTGCCTGAGAAAGCACCGACGCCGCGCCGACGCGGCGAGGCGGAGGATGACCGCAGCATGTTCGAGCGCGTCAAGGACATCTTCAGCTAGTATCCCGAGTCAGAGGTACGTTGAGCAGACCGCCTCGGACGCACCCCGCGCTCGACCTCACCTGGCCGCCACGCCCCCGCAACGATCCTGCGTTCGAGGAGCAGTTGAGCAGCGCGCTGTGTGACCTGGACATCACTGCCGTCGAGGAGTTCGAGGACTCGTGGAGGGTGTTCTTCCGCTCGCCGAAGGCGCGCGACCGCGCGGCCGGCGTGCTGGCAGACAGCTTCCGGCCCGGCGGCCTCATCACGCGTCCTCTCGATGTGGTTGACGAGAACTGGGCCGAGCGCTGCCAGGCGTCGCTCGGCCGCATCCGCGTGGGCCCCTTTGTGATTGCCCCGCCGTGGGACCTCCCGCCGCCCATGGACGTCGGCGCGAGCGTCGTCGTGCTGATCGAACCGTCGATGGGCTTCGGGACCGGCCACCACGCAACGACGCGCCTGTGTCTTCGCGCCTTGGCGTCGTTGGATCTGGCGGGTCGCTCGTTCCTTGACCTTGGCACCGGATCAGGCATTCTCGCCATTGCCGCATGCCTGCGGGGAGCCGGGCCGATCGTGGCCGTGGACACCGACCCCGACGCCATCGATTCAGCTCGGCGGAACCTCGCGCTCAACGGCGTCGCCGGCTCCGTGCGCCTTGTGACGGATGACTTCCGTGCCAGCCGATCGATGCGCGCGGCCACGGTCGCCGCCAACCTGACCGGGGGTGTGCTCATCCGGGACTGTGAGAAGATCGTGCGCACCGTCGAGGCCGGCGGGCTGCTGGTTGCGAGCGGTTTCCAGCAGGAGGAGGCAGGGCCTGTCCGCGCCTCGCTGGCGCCGTACGGTCCCGTCGTCTCGGCAGATGAGGAAGACGGCTGGTGCGCCGTGACGGTGCGGATTGCCACTGCGGGAGGATGACCACATGCCGCGGACGGCCGACGAATGGATTGACGCGCTTCACCTGGTGCCGCATCCCGAGGGCGGCTGCTTCCGAGAGACGTACCGCTCACGGGACGTCGTGGCGGCAGATGCGCTGCCGCCGCGGTTCGGCGGGCCGAGGCCGGTCTCGACGGCCATCTACTTCCTGCTGAAGGGCTCGCAGTACTCGGCCCTCCACCGGCTGCGCGCCGACGAGGTCTGGCATCACTACGCGGGTTCGCCGCTGACGATCTCCCAACTGCACGCAAGCGGCACCCTGATTGAGGTGCGTCTGGGAACGGCGGACGACGGGCGAAGCCTGCCCCAGGTTGTGGTCCCGGCGGGCTGCTGGTTCGGCGCGGTCGTCGACGACGCCGACTCCTACGCGCTCCTGGGATGCACCGTCGCGCCGGGATACTGTGAAGAGGACTTCGAGCTGGGTGATCGGGCGGCGCTCATGGCGTCATTCCCGCAGCATGCCGGCCTCATCGCGCGCCTCACACGCCGCGCGTAGACGCGGCCCCAGATCGCCGTGCACGAACTGAAGGATGGCAGCGGCCACGAGGGGCGCGACGTCGGCCCTGAGAGTGCGTCCCCCCAGCGTCCATGGCACGAAACCCGCACGTCCGGCCATGGCGGCCTCCTCGGCGGTCCAACCGCCCTCGGGGCCGATCAGCAGCGAAACGGACCGAGCCTCCCCCTGCTGCAGGCCGCCGAGAGCCCCGGGAACGCCGGCCACGGCGTCGCCCGCCGGCTCGGTCAGGATCAGCCTGAGGCTGGAAGTGTCACGACGGAGCCATTCCTGTAATCCGAGCGGCTCGGCGACGGCGGGCACGACGGCCCGGCCGCACTGCTTGGCAGAGGCCACCGCGACACGCTGCCACCGGGCGACACGCTCTGTGCGGGCCAGCCGGGCCAGACTCGTCTCCGAGCGAGCGGTGACGATCGGCTGGACGACGCTCGCCCCGAGCGCGGTGACGTCTCTGACGACGGCGTCCATCTTGTCGCCCGCGAGTACGCCCTGCGCGAGTGTCAGCCGGAGCGGTGATTCCGCGGCTGCGGCGGCAGGTTCGATCACGCGTACGGTGACCCGGTGTCCGGCGGTCTGCGCGACGACCGCGCGGCACTCGAACCCGCGGCCGTTAAACACGCGAAGCTCGTCGCCCGGGCGGAGCCGCAGCACCTTCGCCAAGTGCCGAGCCTCGTCGGGCGGCAGCACGAGCGTGCCGTCGCCGGCACTGAGGGCCGGTGCGAAGAACCGTGGCAACATGCACCCGATTATACCGGGTGATATACTGCGGCCGGCCTCGATGTTTCTCCGCGGACAAACCATCGGCAAGTATCGCATCCTCTCTTCGCTGGGCAGCGGCGGCTTCGGATCGGTGTTCCTGGCCGAGGACACCTGGATCCACAAGAAGGTCGCCCTCAAGGTGCCCCACCGCCAGAACATCGACTTCGGCGAGCTGCTGCGCGAGCCTCGCCTGCTGGCGAGCCTCAACCACCCGAACATTGTCTCGGTGCTGACCGCCGAGAAGCAGGACGACACGTTCTTCATCGTGATGGAGTACGTCCCGGGCGAGACGCTGGAAACGATCATCGGCCGGGACGGCGCCCTCGAGTTGGCGCGGGCGCTCGACTTCACGTGTCAGATCTGCAACGCGGTTGATCACGCGCACGCCCAGGGCGTGATCCACCGCGATCTCCGGCCCGGCAATGTGCTGGTGACCCAGTCGGGCGTGGTGAAGGTGGCCGACTTCGGCACGTCGCGGTTCCTCGAGATTGCGGCCCACGGAACGACGGTGATTGGCAGCCCCCCGTACATGGCCCCCGAGCAGTTCCAAGGGCAGGCCGTCTTTGCGTCGGACATCTACTCGCTCGGGGTGACGATGTACGAGATGCTGACGGGCGGCCTTCCGTATCACACGCCGTCGCCGGCGGATCTCGAGAAGTTGATGCGGGGTGAGCTGGTGGCGCCGCCGCGCCTCAGGAACTCCGCGATCCCCCGGGAGCTCAATGACATCATCATGCGGGCGATGGCGCCGGATGTCTCCGCCCGCTACGCGCGGGCGGGAGAGCTGCTCGAAGATCTGCTCGCCGCCCGGAGCCGCTGGGTCGGGCCGCGCGGGCGGCGCCGGCCGCCGGTGATCGTCACGCCGCGGCCGGCCGGCACTAGCGAGAGCGTCGAGGACATCGACGCGCGGCTGCGCGCCCGGGAGGCGGCGGCGCCGCGCTTCTGCTGGCACTGCCGCAAGCCGCTGCACGCCCGCACGGACCGGTGTCCGTTTTGCGGTGAACTCCAGTAAGATGGAGACCAGACGCCCCCGCGCGAGGTCACGCATGGCATTTCCGGGAACCGGCAAGATCTGGATGAATGGGAGGTTGGTCGACTGGGCTGATGCGACGATTCATGTCGCGTCGCACGTCGTGCACTACGGGAGCGGCGTGTTCGAAGGCGCCCGCTGCTACGCCACGCCGAAAGGCGCCGCGTGCTTCAGGCTCGACGCGCACATCCGGCGCCTCTACGACTCCGCCCGGGTGTATCGCATGGCCTATGCGCTGGCGCCGGCGGCGATGGCGGAGGCGGTCGTCGAGACCATCCGGGCGAACGGCTTCCAGGCCTGCTACATCCGTCCCATCCTCTACAGGGGCTACGCCACGCTCGGCGTCAATCCGCTGCCGTGCCCGGTGGAGGCGGCCATCATCCTGTGGGAGTGGGGCGCGTATCTCGGCACGGGCGCCCTCGACTCGGGCGTCGATGTCGGCATCAGTTCCTGGGCTCGGCCGGCGCCGAACACGCTCCCGGCGCTGTCGAAGAGCTCGGCAAACTACGCGAACGCGGCGCTCATCAAGATGGAGGCCACCGCGGACGGGTACGCCGAGGGGATCTCGCTCAGCACCGACGGCTACCTCGCCGAAGCGAGCTCCGCCAATCTGTTCCTCGTCCGTGACGGCGTTCTGTACACGCCGCCGGCGGCCTCGTCGATCCTGCCGGGCATCACCCGCGATTCGGTGATGACGATCGCGCGCGATCTCGGGTACGCCGTGCGAGAGGAGATGCTCCCGCGCGAGATGATCTACATCGCGGACGAGGCGTTCTTCGCCGGCACGGCGGTCGAGATCACGCCCATCCGTTCGGTGGATCGGGTCACCGTCGGGGCCGGGGAGCGGGGACCGGTGACCGCGGCCCTGCAGCGCGCGTTCTTCGGCATCATCAACGGCGAGATCCCGGATGCGCACCGCTGGCTGACGTACGTGTATCCCGACAGCCAGGGAGGACGCGAGGCGACCGGCGCCTGAGGAGCCACCCGTGACCGAGAGTCTGCACGTCAATGACCTGCTGGCCGTCGCCGTCGAGCACGGGGCGTCCGACCTGCACCTGAAGGTCGGCGCCTACCCCATGATGCGAATCGACGGCATCCTCGTGCCCGCGTCGGAGTCGAAGCGGCTGACCCACGAGGACACGGTCGCGATGGCCGCCGCGGTCATGTCGACCGCCCAGCGGCAGGCGTTTAAGGAGCTCCAGGAGGTCGACCTCGCCTACAGCGTGCCCGGCCTCGGCCGGTTCCGCGTCAACGTGTTCCAGCAGAAGGGCACCATCGGCGTCGTGCTCCGCGTCATCCCGATGCGCATCAAGACGATCGACGAGCTGGAGCTGCCGCCCGTGCTGAAGAAGATCGCCGACGAGGACCGCGGTCTCGTCCTCGTCACCGGCACGACGGGCAGCGGCAAGAGCACGACACTCGCCGCGATGATCGACCACATCAATGCCACGCGCTGCGTGCACTGCATCACCATCGAGGACCCGATCGAGTTCCTGCAGCGCGACAACCGGTCGATCATCAACCAGCGCGAGGTGGCCGTCGACACCCGATCGTTCGCCCAGGCGCTCAGGAGCGCGCTGCGCCAGGACCCGGATGTGATCCTGGTCGGCGAGATGCGCGACTTCGAGACGATCGAGACGTCGCTCGTCGCCGCAGAAACCGGGCATCTGGTGCTCTCCACGCTCCACACGCTCGACGCCACCGAGACCATCAACCGGATCATCGCCGTGTTTCCGCCCCACCAGCAGAAGCAGGTGCGGCTGCAGCTGGCGGCCGTGCTCAAGGCGGTGGTCTCGCAGCGTCTGATCCCCCGCGCCGACGGCAAGGGGCGGTGCGCCGCGGTCGAGGTCATGATCACGACGCCGCTCATCCGCGACTGCATCGTGGACAAGGAGAAGACCCACCTCATCCCCGGCTCGATCGCGGCCGGCACGTCGCAGTACGGCATGCAGACGTTCGATCAGTCGATCTTCGCGCTGTACCAGTCCGGCCGTGTCTCGCACGAGGAAGCGCTGCACTGGGTGACCAACGTCGACGAGTTCGAACTGAAGGTGCAGGGGATCACGATGACGGCCGACGCGGCGCGCGACCAGATGGCGCACGCGGCGATCGGGGGCGGCGGCAGGCCGGACGTCACGCGGTTCGGCCAGTAGAGCATCATGCGGAGCGCGTTTGCCGAGGGGTTGCGCCACCTCGCCCGCCGCGAGCTGTCCGAGGCCCAGATCCGCGAGCGCCTGGCCCGCGCCGGCTACGCGCCTCCCCTCATCGATGAGGCGATCGATCGGCTGCGCGCTTCGGGCGCCGTCGACGACTTCAGGGTGGCTGTCGCCGTCGCCCGGACCGAGGCGCTCGTGAAGCACCGAGGACGTTTCCGGATCCAGCGCCGGCTGGCTGACCTCGGCGTGGCCCCGGCCGTGGCCGGGCGCGCCCTCGACGAGGTCTTCGGCAGCCTCGACGAGTCCGCCATGCTGGCGCAGGCCCTCGCCCGTCGCCTCCGCGGGCCGCGGGCCGCCATCACCGACGCCGCCCAGTTCAGGCGCCTGCACCAGTACCTGGTCCGGCTCGGGTTCCCTCCCGAGGCCGTCACCGCCCTGCTCAGACGGCGGGTCCGGCCCGGCTCGTCCCCCGATGAAGAGGCATAGCCTGACCTCTTTCCGGCCAGGTTTGCACTCACGCTACAATTGGAGGATGACCGCCAACGACGTCCGATCCTCCTTTCTCGCGTACTTCGAGCGCCAGGGCCACCGCGTGGTCGCGAGTTCGTCCCTCGTGCCTGCCGACGATCCGACGCTGCTGTTCACCAACGCCGGCATGAACCAGTTCAAGGACGTGTTCCTGGGCCGGGAGCGTCGCGAGTACCGCCGGGCCGCGAGCGCCCAGAAGTGCATGCGCGTCAGCGGCAAGCACAACGACCTCGAGAACGTCGGCCCCTCGCTCCGGCACCACACCTTCTTCGAGATGCTCGGCAACTTCTCGTTCGGCGACTACTTCAAGGCGGAGGCCATCCCGTTCGCCTGGGAGCTGCTGACCAAGGAGTGGGGACTACCGCCCGATCGGCTCTACGCCACGGTCTTCAGCGGCGAAGGGGGCATCCCGCGCGACGAAGAGGCCTGGCGGCTCTGGCGGCAGTTCGTGCCGGCCGAGCGTATCAGCGAGCTGGGCGTCGCCGACAACTTCTGGTCGATGGGCGAGACTGGACCGTGCGGGCGGTGCTCGGAGATTCACTACTTCCGCGGAGCCGGCCTTCCCTGCCCCGAGCCGGTGTGCCTCGGCGTCGCCTGCACCTGCGATCGCTTCGTCGAGGTGTGGAACAACGTCTTCATGGAGTTCGACCGCCAGCCCGACGGCACGTTGAACCCCCTGCCGGCGCCGTCGATTGACACCGGCATGGGGCTCGAGCGCGTGACGGCCGTGCTGCAGGGAGTGCTCTCGAACTACGACACGGACCTGTTCACACCGATGATCCAGGCGCTTTCCAGCCTGGCGGGCACCCGCTACGGCGGATCCGCAGCGCCGACCGACGTCTCCATCCGCGTGGTCGTGGATCACCTCCGCGCGGCAACCTTCCTCATCGGCGACGGCGTCGTCCCGTCGAACGAGTGGCGCGGGTACGTCCTGCGGAAGATCATGCGCCGTGCCATGCGTCACGGCAAGCGCCTCGGGATGCGAGAGCCGTTCCTGCACCGGCTCGTGGGCGTGCTTGGCTCGGAGATGGGAGCCGCCTATCGCGAGATCGGCACGAACCTCGAGTACATCGTGCGCATGGTCCGCGCGGAGGAGGAGCGGTTCGAGGCGGTGCTGGCATCCGGCCTGCCGAAGCTCGAGGAGACGCTCGATCGCGCGGCCGCCGGCAACGGCGTCGTCAGCGGCGAGGACGCCTTCCGCCTCTACGACACCTTCGGCGTGCCGCTGGACTTCATCGAGGATCTCGCCGGCGAACGGCACCTCGCGCTCGACACCGAAGGGTTCACGCGCGCGATGGAGGGCCAGCGCGAGAAAGCGCGCACCCAGAGCGCGTTCGGCGCCGCCAGAGGCGACGCTGTGACGTTCGCCGACGACTCCAGCGAGCTGCTCGCGGCGGCTGGCGACGTGTTCGAGGGATACACCGCCACACGGCTGAGAGGTGTGCCCGTCGTGGCGCTGTTCAGCGAAACGGGCGCCCAGGTGGCGACCCTGCACGAGGGCCAGACCGGTTTCGTGGCGCTGGGCAGGACGCCCTTCTACGCGGAATCGGGCGGGCAGGTCTCCGACACCGGCTGGATCTTCTCGGAGCAGGGCACCGCCTCGGCTGCCGTCGAGCGCCTCGTGCGCGCCAACCCGGAGTGGCCCCGCCTCCACCAGGTGCGCGTCGCCGCCGGAGTGCTGACGACGCGCGATCTCGTCACGGCCGAGGTTGACGCGCGGGTGCGCGACGCCACCAGGCGCAATCACACGGCCACTCACCTGCTCCACGCCGCGCTGCGCCAGGTCCTGGGCAACCACGTCAAGCAGGCGGGATCGCTTGTGACCCCCGACCGCCTGAGGTTCGACTTCGTTCACTTCGCTCCCGTGTCGCGCGAGCAACTCGACGAGGTCGAACGGATCGTCAACGAACAGGTCCGCAGCAACACGGCCGTCCAGACCGAGGTGAAGGCGACCGCCGACGCCATGGCGGCCGGCGCCATGGCGCTGTTCGGGGAGAAGTACGGCGACCAGGTCCGCGTCGTCTCGGTCCCGGGATTCAGCCAGGAGCTGTGCGGTGGAACCCATTGCAGCAGGACCGGGGACATCGGCTGTCTCGCCGTTGTGCAGGAAAACGGCATCGCGGCCGGCGTCCGGCGTGTCGAGGCCGTGACCGGCGCCGCCGCCATTGAGCTGCACCAGAGCCGCCGGCGAATCGCCGCCGCAGTGGCCGCGGCGCTCGCCGTGCCACTCGATCAGGCCGTAGATGCCATCGAGCGCCAGCAGGCCGAGATCAAGCGGCTCACCCGGGAGAACAGCCAGCTGAAGATGAAGATCGCCATCGGGTCGGCCCCGGGGCCATCGGCCGACACCGAGATCGACGGCGTCGCGGTGATCGTCCGCCGCGTTGACGGCCTCGACAAGTCGGGACTCCGGGACCTGGCCGATTCGCTGAAGGGACAGAAGCCGCACGCGGTCGTGGTCCTCGCGGCGGAGGCAGACGGCAGAGTGTCAGTCGTGGTGTCGGTCAGCAAGGACATGACCGGACGCGTGCACGCCGGCCAGGTCGTCAAACGGATCGCGCCGCTTGTCGGAGGAGGGGGCGGAGGACGGGCCGATTTTGCCGAGGCAGGCGGCAAGTCGCCCGAACGCATCGATGACCTGCTCGCCGAAGCCGGACGGCTCGTCCGCGAGCTTCTCACACGCGGGCGGTAGCGACCCGGGGCCGCCCCGGGGCCCGCGCGCATTGCCGGTCGGCGTGCCGCCCTGTCAGGGGAGGCCCCGAGCGGCCTCCCCTGGAGAACCGGGCCCTTCCGGCCGATAGGCTGAATGGCGGTGTTGTCGCCCCACGGCGGGCGGGATAGACTGACCCCGTCGCCGTCACGAACCCGTGCCCAAGCGCCTTGTCCTGATCCTCGTGCTGCTCGCTGCCGGCGGCATCGTCCCCCGAGCCGACGCGCAGATCTATACGTGGACAGACCCGTCGGGAGCCCTGGTGCTGTCGGAACGACCCCCTGCGCCAGGCACCCAGACGCGCACCTTCGCCGTGTCCCGGTCCCCCTCGATTCTGGTCACGCGCCCCGCCGAGGATCGGTTCGCACAGGACTACGACCAGCTCATCGAGCAGGCGGCCCGGAGCAAGAACGTCCGTCCTGAGCTGGTTCGAGCCGTCATCCAGGTGGAGTCGGGCTTCAACCCGCGGGCCCGCTCGCCTAAAGGGGCCATGGGGCTCATGCAGCTGATGCCGTCAACGGCGGCTGAGCTTGGCGTATCGAACCCCTACGATCCGGTCCAGAACGTCAACGGCGGCGTCGCGTACCTGCGGCAACTCCTCGATCGGTATCACGACAACGAGACGCTGGCGCTGGCGGCGTACAACGCGGGTCCCGAAGCGGTTCAGAGGTACGGTAACCGCGTGCCGCCGTATCGCGAGACCAGGGACTACGTCAGCCGCGTTCAGAGCACGACCCCGTCACCTGCCAAGCCAGCCACCGTCATCTATCGCATTGTCGAGATCGTCGATGGCCGCCCAACCGTGAGATACCAGGGAACGCGGCCGGCAACCGGTCCGTACGACACCATTCAGTTCCGCTAGCCTTCGTGCGGAAGTCCGGCCACCTCAGACCTCCGTCGCACCAGTGACTCCAAGGCCAGTCGAGCGACGGGCCGGCGCAGTGCCATCTTCAGATTGTCGCAGCGTGCCAGGCGCGTGTGGCCAGCGTCGACGCGGGAGCGGGGCATCCGTCCGGCAGGTACCGCGAGCCGGGCGGGTCTTCAGGCAGATTCACCAGCACTCTGGGCAGGGACAGAAGACCGCAGACGGCCCAGGGACAGAACCGACTGCCGGCCTCCCTGGCGAGCAGGTGTCGCGCCGCTTCGGGAGAGATCGCCGTGCGATAGGGCCGCTGGCTTGTCAGCGCATCGAAGGCGTCGGCCACACTCACCAGCCTGACAGCCCACCCAATTGCCGGCCCGTCGAGGCGATGCGGGTAGCCGGTGCCGTCGAAACGCTCGTGGTGAGACAGCACGATGTCGCAGACGCCGGCATCGAAGCCCATCTGCTCGACCAGGTCGCAGCCGACCTCCGGGTGTGTGCGCAACGTGGTCCATTCGCCGTCGGTCAGGCGCCCCGTCTTGGACAGCAGGCGCGACGGCAGGCGGGTCTTGCCGATGTCGTGCAGCAGCGCGCCCACACGAATGGTGTTGATGGTCCGCTCGTCCAAGCCGAACTGCGTCGCCAGCCGAACGGCAACGGAGGCCACTCGACAGCTATGGGAGGCGATGTTCGGATGCCGGGCGTTGACGGCATCGAGCAGAGTCGCCAGGTTGGCAGACCCGGGAATCGGCACGCGCTGGCCCCTCAGTCAGGTTGGGGACGGACCTTCGAGGGGTTTGTCGGCCGTTCCGGGACCGAACTACAGGGACGGAGCCGGGCAGCAGCGGTGCCGACGGATTGGGCCGGTAAATATGCTAGAATCAGGGTTTTGGACAGCTCGGCGCCTGCCGGCCGACGGCAGCTGACGCGGAAGGACTCTCACTGTGGCTAGACACGCATCCGCCCTCAAGGCGCACCGCCAGAACGTTGCGCGTCGCGATCGCAACCGCGAACTTCGCGCGACGCTGCGCACGGCCCTCAAGGACATCCGAGGCGCCCTGAGCGACGACGACATCCCGGCGGTTCGCACCAAGCTCCGCACCGCTATTTCGCTGATCGACAAGATGGCGGGAAAAGGGATCATCCACGACAACGCGGCGGCCCGCTACAAGTCGCGGCTGCAGAAACAGATCACCGCGAAGACTGGGACGGCGTAGCCGGCGGCGGGCGTCGAGACACCGAGGCTGGTCTCGCCGCCGCGGGCCTCACACCCTCGCACAGCTCGACGACGAGCCGCTCCAGGAGCACGCGCGGATCGCCGGCCGACATCTTGAGGTCCAGGTCGGTCCTGAGCAGCGCCTCCACGGAGCCGGGCAGTCTCCCGGGGGGATACTTCTCGCTCTTGGAGACAATCCACCGTAACTGGCCGAGTACCTGAAGCGGCGGCGTTCCCGCCGTCAGCAGCAGGTGGAGGTCCGCCAGCGCCTGACGTGCCGAGCCCGACTCGATGGCGTGCCTGATGGCCCACGGGTCGCTGAGCAGTTGGCTGCCAGCGACCTCCTCGACAGCAACGCTGGTCACAGGACGGTCGGGCCCGACGTATAACAGCAGCCGGTCGAGGTCCGCCCTGAGACGGCCGATGTCGTGACCGAGCCGCTCGGCGAGCAGGCGCACCGCCGCCGCATCGATCCGCCCCCCCGCCTCCGCGACATGCCGGCGAATCCACGCCGCCGGATCGCGGGCGTCGGCGTCACCGCCGCACTCCACGACGGTCGCCTCCTTCAGCAGCAGCTTCGTCTCCCTCCGGCGGCCGTCCACGGCGTCAGCCACCAGGACGAGAACTGCGTGCGGTTGGGGGGCTTTAATGTAGATCTCGAGCAGCTCGAGGTCGCGCGCGGCCGCCTCGCTGTCGCGTTTCGGCGCGAGCAGCCGGTCCGCCTGCATGACGATGATGATCCGCCTGGCCGACAACCAGGGCAGCGTGCGCGCCGAGTCCACGATGGCCGCCGCCGTAGCGGCCGCCTCTCCCCCATGCAGCCGTTCCACGTTGAAAGGGCGGACGTCCTCCTCGATCACCTGCGCGAAGTCCGCAAGCAGGGAGGCCGCCTCGGTGCGGTCCTTTCCGAGGATCAGGTAGATGGGATCAAGCGCGCCGCTGGCAATCTGCGCGCGCAACGCCGAAGGCGTCAGGCGTCGGCCCGCCATCAGAACGCTTCCAGGATGGCGGTGACGACCGTCCGCGCGAACTCCGTTGCGAGCCGCTCCAGGGCATTGGTGTTCTGGCCGAAGAACAGCGCCGCGTCCGTGCTGCCCGACGTCACGGTGCTGACCTCGTATTCCTCCCGGAACACGAGCGCGGGGTTCGTCCAGAGCACCGTGCCGCTCCGCAGGTCCCTGAACTCGATCTTCACGGTCAGCGTGGCGGCATAGCGTGTCGCCCGCTGCTCGGAGTCGAACGCGCTCGGCGCGAGCATCAGCCCGATGACGTCCCCGGTGAGCGCTGCGTCAACGCCGGTCTCCTGCGGCAGAACCGAGTAGCGGCCCCTCCCGAGGAATTCCGCCCGGATCCGCTGGGTGAGAATCTGCTCGATGTCAAAGCTCTGGGTCGAATTCGTGAAGACCGGAATCCCGATGCTCCTGATGTAGGAGGGCAGGAACGAACCGCGGCCGGCCAGGGAGTACCCGCACGCACCCAGCAGGAGCGCTGCCGCCAGCGCCGCGACGATCCGGGGTACGTTGTCTCTCATCCTGCCCCTGCCCCCCTGTCCAGTGCTCCCGGCCCGACGTCCAGCCAGCTCACCGGACGACGATGCTCACGAGCTTGCCGCCGGCGACAATCACATTGCCGACGGTCTTCCCTTCCGTCAGCGCCCGCACCGCGGGATCAGCGAGCGCGAGCTCCCGGAGCGCCGCGTCGCTGGTGCCGGAGGCCACCCGCAGTCGGCTCCGGATCTTGCCGTTGATCTGCACGGGCACGACCTTCTCGGACGCCTGCGCCACGGCCGCGTCCAGCGACGGCCAGCGGGCGGATCGCAGGCCGTCCGGGTGGCCCAACGCTTCCCAGAGCTCCTCCGCGATGTGCGGCGTAAATGGCGCGAGCATCAGTACGAGCGCCTCAATCGCCTCTTTCAGCGCCGCCAGCGTCCCCGGCCGCTCCTGCGGCGCGCCCGCAGCGCCTTCGTTCCCTCTCCGCCCCGCCAGGCCGGTGCGGGTGCGTTCCTCGGTGAACAGGTACAGCTCGTTCACCAGCTCCATCAGCGCGGAGACGGCCGTGTTCAGGTGCACGCGGGGATCAAGATCGGCAGTCACGCGCTTGATCGTCGCGTGCGTCTTCTGGCGGAGCGCGCGTTCCACCTCATTGAGCCCGGCGTCCTCGACGGGCGGCACTTCGCCGGCCCGCAGCAGGTCGGCCCACTGGACGACCAGCCGCCACACGCGTCCCAGGAACCGGTAACTCCCCTCGAGGCCGGCATCGCTCCACTCGACCTCGGATTCCGGAGGGGCGACGAACATCACATACAGGCGCAGCGCGTCGGCTCCCACCCGCGCGATCATGTCGTCGGGATCGACCACATTCCCCTTCGACTTCGACATGACGGCGCCGTCCTTGAGCACCATCCCCTGCGTCAGCAGACGGGCGAACGGCTCGTCGTGCTCCACCATGCCGAGATCCCGGAAGACGCGGCAGAAGAACCGCGAGTAGATCAGGTGCAGGATGGCGTGCTCGACGCCGCCGCTGTAGAAGTCCACGGGCGCCCAGTACCGCACGCGCGCGGGCTCGAACGCCTGCCGGTCGTTCCGGGGATCGCAGAAGCGGTAGAAGTACCACGACGAGTCGACGAAGGTGTCCATCGTGTCGGTCTCGCGGCGCGCCGGACGCCCGCAGTGCGGGCATGCGGTCGCCACGAAGTCGGCGACCTGCGCGAGCGGCGAATCGCCCCGCCCCGTGAACTCGGCCACCTGAGGGAGCAGGACCGGCAGTTGATCGTCGGGCACTGCCACGATCCCGCACGTGTCGCAGTAGACCACGGGAATCGGCGTACCCCAGTACCGCTGTCGGGAGACTCCCCAGTCCTTCAGCCGGAACTGCACCGTGCGCGTCGCAATCCCCTGCCGCTCCGCCGCCTCGCCCATGCGCGCGATCGCGTCCCCGGACCGCTGTCCGGAGAACTCGCCTGACTCGACGACGACGCCGGGATCGACGAACGCTTCCGTCATCGTGTCGGCGGCGAGCGCCGTGCCCGGCGCGGCCGGCTGGATGACGACGCGGATGGGCAGCCCGTACTTGCGGGCGAACTCGAAGTCACGTTCGTCGTGGGCGGGCACCCCCATGACGGCCCCGGTGCCATATTCCCCCAGCACGAAGTTCGCCACCCAGACGGGCACCGGCTCGCCGCTGAACGGGTTCGTCGCGTAGCGTCCGGTAAAGAACCCTTCCTTCTCGATGTGGCCGCTCAGCCGGGCCGCCCGGTCCTGCCGGCGAAACCGATCCACCTGCTCTCGGAAGCCGTGCGGATCGTCGGACTGGGCTGCCAGATGCTCGATCAGGTCGTGCTCGGGCGCCAGCAGGACGAACGTCGCACCGTAGATCGTGTCAATGCGCGTCGTGAAGACGTCGATCTGTACGGGGCCGTCCTGCAGCGCGCCTGTTACCCCGGCGTGCCCGTCCTGCAGCAACGGAAACGCAATGCGGACGCCCTCCGAGCGCCCGATCCAGTTCCGCTGCATGGTGAGAACCTTCTCGGGCCAGGCGGTCAGACGGTCGGTCGCATCGAGCAGCTCCTGGGCGTAGCGGGTGATCCGCAGGAACCACTGCTCCAGCGTCCGGCTCGTGACGGGCGTGCCGCACCGCCAGCATCCTCCGTCGACCACCTGCTCGTTGGCCAGCACCGTCTGACAGCTCGCGCACCAGTTGACGGTCGACCGCTTTCGATACGCCAGATCCCGTCGCAGCATCTGGACGAAGAGCCACTGGTTCCAGCGGTAGTAGTCGGGCAGGCACGTCGCCAGCTCGCGCTCCCAGGCGTAGCTGATGCCCAGGCGCTGGAGCTGCCCTTTCATGTGGGCGATATTCGAAAGCGTCGACACCTCGGGATGCCGGCCGCCCTTGATTGCGGCATTCTCAGCCGGCAGCCCGAACGCGTCCCAGCCGAAGGGGTGCAGCACGTTGAAGCCCTGCAGCCGCTTCATCCGGGCCATGACGTCCCCGATCATGTAGTTGCGGACATGACCGACATGGGCGTGCCCCGACGGGTACGCGAACATCTCCAGGCAGTAGAACTTCGGCCTGGAGGGATCCTCGACAACCTCGAAGGCCCTGGTGTCGGCCCACCGTTGCTGCCACTTCGCTTCGATTGCCTGCGGCTTGTACTCGCGCACGGATGTGTCCTGTGTCACGGCCCCGGCCGGAGTCGTTGTCAGCAATTATAGCCTACGGGTTCGAGCGGGCCTGCGAATGTCGGGCCGATCCTCATGAACGGGGCGGCCGGGACGGCGGACTGCCGCGCTCGGCGAGCAGCGCGAGCGCGCGCTGCTGCAGTTCGGCCAGCGCGCGCTCGAGCTCCTTCCGTTTGGCTTCGATCAGCGCATCGTCGGCCTCCCGCGGCACGTCGACCGGCGCCCCGACCGCCAGCGCCACCAGGCTGAAAGGCTTCGGCACCTGCGTGCGATCCCAGCTGGGCAACGTCCAGTGCCGTGCGGCCTCGAGATGGAAGGGCAGCACGGGATTCCCCGTCGCCTTCGCAAGCCACACGGCGCCCGGCTGCGCCTGACACCGCGGGCCGCGCGGCCCGTCCAGTGTGAACCCGGCCGGCCGGCCGGCGGCCATGTCCCGTACGAGCTGGTGCAGGGCCTTCGACGCGCCGCGCGAGGTCGACCCTCGCGCCGTGCGGAACCCGAACTTCTCGATGATCCGCGCGATCCACTCGCCATCGAAGTTCTCGCTCGTGATGACGACGATGCCGCGGCGGCGGAAGTAGCACGTCGCCGGCAGGATGCGCCCGTGCCAGAAGCCCATGATCGGCTGCCGGCCGGCCGCCTGAATCACCGAGAGGTGCTCGAGGCCGGTGACGCGCCACCGAAACGTCGACCCGAGCAGCGCGATAAGGGGATACCCGAGGCCGGCGATCAGCCCCGCCTCCAGCCGCTTCAGGCGCGAGGCGCGCCAGTCAGGTGGCGGTGTCACGGTCGTTCGGGCGACGGCAGGCTGTGTCCGCCGGACGGCACGGCCGTCTTGAGGCGCTCGTGGAGGTAGATCATCAGGTCGACGACCGGCACGTCGGCCCCGGCGCTGGCCTGCGCGCTCTTGAGCATGATCGTGCAGAACGGACAGCTCGTCACGATCGTGGCGGCTCCGGTGGCCTGCAGCTGCTCGTAGCGCTCGAGGCTGATCCGTTTCCCCGACTCATGCTCCTCGAACAGGAGGCCTCCGCCTGCGCCGCAGCAGAAGCCGCGTGCGCCGTGATGCGGCGGCTCCTTCAGTGCGGCGCCGAAGCCCTGCAACAGACGGCGCGGCTCACCAGCGCGGCCCGCGTATCGAGCCAGATAACAGGGATCGTGGAAGGCCACGGCACCCGCCGGTCCCAGCCGGACGTCCGCAGCCAGCGCCGCCACGAGCATCGCAGCGTGCGTGACCTCGGCACGGAAGCCGAACTCGCGGTAGTCGCCACCGAGGGCCTTGAGGCAGTGCGGGCACGAGGTCAGAATCCGGCTCACGCCTGCCGCCTTGAACTCCTCGATGTTCTGTCGCGCGAGCTCCTGGTACAGGTACTCGTTGCCGGTCCGCCTCGCAGGGTCGCCCGTGCATCGCTCCTTCGCCAGGACGCCGACCCTCACGCCTCTGGCCCGCAGCAGCTCGACCAGCGCCCTGACCGACTTCTGCGTGTCGGCATCAAACGACCCGGTGCAGCCGAGCCAGAGCAGGTAGTCGTGCCGCGCTCGGTCGAAGACCTCCAGTCCGGCCGACTCCACGAACTTCTGCCGCGGCTCCGAGGTGAACCCCCAGATGTTCCCACGCCGCTCGAGGTTGTTGTACATCGGCACCAGGAAGTCCGCCGCCTCTCCGTTGGAGACGAGCCCCCTTCTGGCGCCGACAATCAGGGGCAGGTGTTCGATTCCCACCGGGCAACGGTGTTCGCACGCGCCGCACGTCGTGCACTGCCAGAGCACGCCGGCGTCGTACACGTCGGCCAGCTTCGTGTCGCGCCTGCCCGCGAGCAGGGCATCCTCGTTCTTGAGGATCAGCTGTTTCGGGCTGAGAGACTTGCCCGTGCGGTGAGCCGGGCAGTTGTCCTGGCACCGCCCGCATTCCACGCACGTGAAGGCGTCCAGCACCTGCTTGCGCTCGAGATCCTTGACGGATTCGAAACCCACCTCCTCTCTCTCGAAATCCAGGTTCCTGATCGTCCCGAGCGAGGACGACTTGAGAAAGATGGTGAGCGGCGACAGCAGGAGATGCAGATGCTTGGAGCCCGGGATCAGCGTGAGGAACACGAGGATCACGAGCACGTGGACCCACCAGTTGAGGCGGGCGACGGGCCCCCCAGGCAGCCGCGGCTCGAGCAGGAAGGTGATCATCAGGATCGCGATGAACAACCCGATCACCACCGACTCGACGGAGAGTCGCTCGCCCAGCGCCGGCGGGCGCAGCACCACGCGGCGCACGAGCAGCGCGAGGATGCCGACGAGGACGGCGACGGCAAACGGCACGATGCCGCGCGCGTAGAGCCTGAACCAGCGCTCCCCCGTCAGGTCCGCCACGCCCAGCCCCTGCAGGAACTGGACCGCCGAGTACCCGGCGAACGCCACGAATCCCCAGAAGACACAGGCATGGCAGACGCCGACCACCGGCCGTTCGCCGATGACTCTGGCCTGGAGCGCCACCTCCACGAACGCGCGCCACAGGCGGGCTCCCGGGTCCGCGAGAGACAGCGCACCTTTGGCGTCGCGGATCAACCGCACGCGCGTGGCCATCTGCACGGCGAAGGCGGCGACGAAGCCGGCACAGACCGCGCGGAATACCCAGACTTCGATCATGGCGCGGAGGGCAGTCTCACTTCTGCAGTTCGGCGATGAGGGCGGGCACGATCTCGAACAGATCGCCGACGATGCCGTAGTCGGCCACCTCGAAGATCGGCGCATCCGCATCCTTGTTGATGGCGACGATCGTCTTGGCGCCCTTGATCCCGACGGCGTGCTGGATGGCGCCGGAGATGCCGAGCGCCACGTACAGCTTCGGCGACACGGTCTGTCCCGAGCTGCCGATCTGACGGTCCAGCGGCAGCCAGCCGGCATCGCAGATCGGGCGGGAGGCGCCGAGTTCCGCCTTGAGCAGAACCGCCAGCTGTTCGGCGATCGGCAGCCGGTCCTGTGACTTCAGCCCGCGCCCGACCGCCACGATCCGCTCGGCCTGGGTCAGGTCGACCGCCGCCTGAGCCTCCCGGAATGGCGATTCAGGCCTCTGCCGGATTGCCGCTGCTTCGATGGACACCCGCAGCGGCTCGATGACGGCCCCATCCGATCGACGAGCGGCCGCGTCGGCCCGGAAGGCGCCGGCCTGCAACGTGACCAGGTACGGCAGACCGCCTTCCGGAACCACGTCGGCGGCCAACTTCCCCTGAAACACCAGGCGGGTGAACACCGGCCGGCCATCGGCGGCCCTGATGGCGACGACATCCGTCAGGATGGGCTGTCGCAGCCGTGCCGCCAGTTTCGGCGCGAAATCGCGCGTCTGGTACGTGTGTGCCAGGACGACCGCGTTCGGGGCCAGAGCGGTCACGGCCTGGGCGAGCGCCAGGACGAACCCGTCCGCCGTGTAGAGGTCCAGGGCGGGATGTTCGATCGTCACGACACGATCGACCGCGGCCTCAGCCGCTTCCTGCGCCGCGTCGCCGACCGACCCTCCCACCACGGCCACGACGACCGGCTCCCCCCCGGCCGTCGCCGCCAGGTGCTGCGCCCCCGCGATGGTTTCCCAGCTCACCGGCCTGAGCCGGCCATCCTGCTGTTCGGTGATGGCTAGAATCATGGGTCTGCTACAACGCGCGCGCCTCATCGCGCAGGCGGCGGATCAGCTCCTTGGCGGCCTCTGCCGGCTGGCCGGTGATGAGCTCGGTGTGCTTTGTCTTCTCGGGAACGTACAGGCCCAGCGTCCGCTGCGTGGCGACGAGACCGGGCGGCACAGGCACGCGCCGGATCTCCTTCTTCTTCGCCGCCATAATCCCCTTGAGGGTGGCGTAGCGCACCTGGTTGATGCCGCTCTGAATCGTCAGCAGGGCCGGCAGCGGCATCGACACCCACTGAAACCAGCCGCCTTCCAGCTCGCGTTTGACGCGTACGCCGCCGTCCGCGACCTGCACGTCCATGACGATGGTGGCGTGCGGCACGCCGAGACGCTCGGCCAGCATGACGCCCATCTGGCCGAACCCCTGGTCATCGGACTGCAGTCCCGCCAGCACGAGATCGAACCGCTCGTCCTTCAGGGCGAAGGCCAGCGCCTCGGCCACGACCGACGCGTCAGCCGACGCCAACTGCTCGTCTTCGACGTGGATGGCCCGGTCGGCGCCGCGTGCCAGGGCTTCCCGGATGACCTGGGTCACGCGCACCGGCCCGGCCGAGCAGGCGACCACCTCCCCGCCGTACTGCTCCCTCAGGCGCAGGGCCGCCTCCACGGCGTACTGGTCCGGCTCGTTCATCTCGAAGGTCGCATCCTGCTCCCGGACCCAGGTGCGATCGTCGGTCAGGCGCGGCTGCCCCTCCCGGCTGGGAACCTGCTTGATACAGACGGCTATCTTCATCGGATTACGCGGGCTCGACCCGTTTCAGGAGCAGGACGGCATTGGTGCCGCCGAACCCGAACGAGTTCGAAAGGGCATGGGCGATCACGGCGTGGCGGCTGGTCCGCGCGACGTAGTCCAGGTCGCACTCCGGATCGGGGTTATCGAGGTTGATCGTCGGCGGCACGGTCTCGTGATAGATCGCCAGGGCGGTGACGGCCGCCTCGAGGCCTCCCGCCGCGCCGAGCAGGTGACCGGTCATCGACTTGGTCGAAGACACGGCGAGCTTGTAGGCGTGGTCACCGAAACAGGCCTTGATCGCCAGCGTCTCCAACCGGTCGTTGTACGGCGTCGAGGTCCCGTGGGCGTTGATGTAGTCGATCGCCGAGGGCGCGACGCCCGCGCTCCTGATCGCCATCTGCATCGCGCGCACGGCGCCGCTGCCGTCCTCGCTGGGCGCGGTGATGTGATAGGCATCGGCCGACATCCCGTACCCGGCGACCTCAGCGTAGATTCTCGCGCCCCGGCGGCGCGCCGACTCCAACCCCTCGAGCAGCAGCACGCCGGATCCCTCGCCGACCACGAAGCCGTCGCGGTCGCGGTCGAACGGGCGGCTGGCCCGTTCCGGCTCGCTGTTGCGGGTCGACAGCGCCCGCATCGCGGCGAACCCGCCGATGCCCATCGGCGTGATGGCCGCCTCGGAGCCGCCGGCAATCATCGCATCCGCCTCGCCGCGCCGGATGATCTCGTAGGCGTCGCCGATGGCGTGCGCCGACGCCGAGCAGGCGGTGCACGTCGCCGAGTTCGGGCCCCTGGCCCCGAAGCGGATCGACACCTGCCCGGCGGCGAGGTTGATGATCGACGCCGGTATGAAGAACGGCGAGATACGCCGAGGGCCGCCTTCGAGCAGCGCCCGGTGCTCGCGCTCAATCGTGCTGAAGCCGCCGATCCCCGACGCGATCACGACGCCGACGCGATCGCGGTTCCCCTCCCCAATGACCAGCCCGGCATCGTCAACGGCCGCCTGCGCGGCCGCGATGGCGAACTGGATGAAGACGTCCATCTTCTTGACGTCTTTCTTGTCGAGGTACTGGAGCGGGTCGAACCCCTTGACCTCCCCGGCGATTTGTGCGGCGAAATCCGACGGATCGAAGTGCGTAATCCGGGCGATGCCGCTGCGGCCGGCGAGCAGTCCCTCCCACGTGGCCTGCGTGCTCAGCCCCAGCGACGACACGAGCCCGATGCCGGTGACAACGACTCGTCTGGTCACGTCTCCTCCGTTGGCCGGCGGGGGGACCTCCAGGGACCGCCCGGCACTCCGCGCTGGGCCACACGCCTTCCCAGCCGGACGCCGGACCACGCGCCGCGCACACCGGCCCGGGCGATCGGTCCTGCCACCCGCGGGGCGGGAAGAACACTCCCCACGTTGCACACGTCCGGGGCAGGGCTACTTCTTGCTCTTCGCGTGAAGCTCGACGTACTCGATCGCTTCCTTCACGCGGGTGATCTTCTCGGCATCCTCGTCCGGAATCTCGATCCCGAACTCCTCCTCGAGCGCCATGACGAGCTCGACGGTGTCGAGCGAGTCCGCCCCGAGATCGTCGGCAAACGAGGCATCCGGCGTTACCTCCTCCTCGTCGACCGACAACTGCTCCGCAATGATGCTCTTGACCTTGTCAGCAACAGCAGCCATTCATCCTCCTGCTACGTGTACATCCCACCGTTGACCGCCAGCACCTGTCCCGTCACGTACCCGGCCTCCTCAGAGGCGAGGAAGCAGACCGCCGACGCCACGTCCTCGGCCGTGCCGAGCCGGCCCAGCGGGATCTTCGCCGCCCAGTCGTTCCGCACGCTCTCCGGCAGCACGCGGGTCATGTCGGTATCGATGAGCCCCGGCGCCACCACGTTCACCGTCACGTTGCGGCCCGCCACCTCACGCGCCAGCGACTTGCTCAGCCCGATCAGGCCGGCCTTCGAGGCCCCGTAGTTCGCCTGGCCGGCGTTGCCCATCTGACCGACAACGGAGCTGATGCTGATGATCCGCCCGCTCCGCTGCTTCAGCATCGGCCGGATGACCGCCTGCATGCAGGTGAAGGCCCCGGACAAGTTGACGTCGAGCACGAACTGCCAGTCTTCCCGCTTCATCCGCGCCAGCAGGTTGTCACGGGTGACGCCGGCGTTGTTGACCAGGATATCGATCCGACCGTACCGCTCGAGGACGAGCGCCACCGCGGAGTCGACCGCCGGGGGACTCGTGACATCCATCGTCGCGGCGAACGCCCGCCCTCCGGCCTGCTCGACCTCGGCCGCCACGGCGGCCGACCCGTCGCTCAGCATGTCGGTGGGCACCACAATCGCGCCCAGTCGCCCCATCGTCATCGCAATCGAACGCCCGATCCCCCTGGAGGCGCCGGTCACGAGCGCCACTCGGTCAGTCAGGTTGAACATACCACAAGCCCCCGTTGCGCGAATCCAGCCGCATCTCCGGCCGCCCGGAGCGTCACATCATACACGTGGTCTGGCCTCGTGTGCGCGCGTCTCCCCGCCGGGTGCCTGGCCCTGACGCGCGAGGGCGGCAAGCTACGAATAGAGGGACAGCACCGCTTCGAGTCCGTCCGGGTGTTCCAGGTTGACGACTGCCGCGTCGCGATGGATCTTCCTGACGAGGCCGCTCAGAACCGTGCCCGGACCCACTTCAACATACCCGCGCACACCGTCGGATGCAAGCCGCCGGACGACGTCCTCCCACCGCACGGGCGAGGCCACCTGCAGGACCAGCGCCTCGATCGCCGCCGCGCCGTCGCGCTTCGGCTGGGCGTCGACGTTGGCCACCACCGGCATCCGCGGATCGCCGACCCGCAGCTGGCGCAGTTCGGGGGCGAGCCGATCGGCGGCAGGCTGCATCAACGCGCAGTGGAACGGCGCGCTGACCGGCAGGGGGACGACCCGTTTCGCACCCAACTGCCGCGCGCGATCCGAGACGCGCGCCACGCCCGCGCGCGACCCCGCGATCACAACCTGCCCCGGAGCGTTCCAATTGGCCGGGCTCACGATATCGCCATCCGCCGCCTCCTGACAAGCCCTGACGACGGCTGCCGGGTCAAGGCCGAGGATCGCCGCCATCGCACCGGCGCCGACCGGCACGGCCTCCTGCATGTACCGGCCGCGCCGCCGCACGATCTGCAGCGCGTCGGCGAACGCGAATGTCCCGGCGGCCACGTTCGCGGAGTACTCGCCCAGGCTGTGCCCCGCCACGAACGCGGGCTGAAGGCCGCGAGAGGCCAGCAGGCGGTGGGCGGCGACGCTCACCGTCAGGATTGCCGGCTGCGTGTTCTCGGTCAGCGTCAGCTGGCGTTCGGGCCCCTCGAAGCAGAGTCGGCTCAGCGGCTCGCCCAGTGTACGGTCCGCCTCCGCGAACGTCTCGGCGCAGACGGGAAACGCTTCCGCCAGCGCGCGCCCCATGCCGACGCTCTGTGACCCTTGCCCGGGGAAGATGAAGGCGATCACGCGCGTGTCACTCCTGAGGCCGCAAGCTCGCGGCCCATCCGCGGGACGACGCGCCCGGCGGCGTACCGGTACGTCATTGTCACGCCGGCCTGGACCGCTTGCGCAGACGACCGCCCGTGCCCGACGACAGCCAGGCGCTTGACGCCCAGCAGCGGCGCGCCTCCGTACTCCGCGTAGTCGATGCTGCGGCGCAGCCGCCGGAAGGCCCGCACCAGCGCGGGCGACGCCGACGCCCCCCGGGCCGACGAGACCTCGGCGGCGAGCTGCCCGATCATCAGCTCCGCGAGCCCCTCGGTGCTCTTGAGCGCGATGTTTCCCGTGAAGCCGTCGCAGACGAGCACGTCCGCCCGTCCCGAGAAGATCTCGTGCGCCTCGACGTTTCCCAGAAACCCGACGCCGGCGCTCTTGAGCAGGCGGTGCGCCTCGCGGGTCAGCGTGTTGCCCTTGGTCTCCTCCGCGCCGGTCGACAGCAGGCCGATCCGCGGTTCGGCGATCCTGAGCGCGACCCTCGCGTAGAGGGCGCCCATGACGGCGAACTGCAGCAGGTGGCGCGGGCTGCAGACGGCGTTGGCGCCGGCGTCGACGAGCACCGACACGCCGCGCCTGGTCGGCACCGTGGCCGCCAGCGCGGGCCGGGCTACCCCGCCCCACATCCCGAACGCGCTGCGCGCGGCCACGACCGTCGCACCGGTGTTGCCGGCACTGAACAGCGCGGCGGCATCGCCGCGCGCCACGAGCCTCGCGGCAACCCTGACGGAGGCACCGGGCTTGCGGCGCAGCGCACTGGCCGGGGCCTCGTCCATCTCGACAACGGCGTCCGCGTCGACTACGGTGACGTCGGCCCGCGCGGCGCCGCGCGAGCGGGCCAGTTCCGCACGGACGGCGTCCTCCCGGCCGACAAGAATCAGACCGAAGGCTTGACCACGCGCGGCGGCCAGCGCTCCCGCGATGACGGCGCGCGGGCCGCAGTCGCCACCCATGGCGTCAATGGCGATACGCAGCATAGGCCGGTGTGCCGCAGGCGGGGCCCTACGTTTCCTCGACCTCTCGGACCTGACGGCCCCGGTAGAAGCCGCAGTGCGGGCAGACCCGGTGGGGCAGCTTCGGCTCGTGGCATTGCGGGCACTCGCCCATCCCGATCGGCTTGAGGGCGTCGTGCGTCCGGCGCCGCGCCGTCCGGGCCTTCGAGTGTCGTCGCTTTGGATTCGGCATGCTCTCAACCCTTCCGTTCGTTCATCGCAGGGCGGCCGCCAGCCGCCTCAGTGGGCCACATCGCGGCCGCCGCGGCCCGACAGGGTCCGCAGAACCTCGAGACGGGGATCGCCCCGCCGAGGCTCGCACCCGCAGGCCGACTCGTTGAGGTTCGCGCCGCACGACGGGCAGAGCCCGCGGCACGTGTCCGCGCACAGGGGCTTCATCGGCAGCGCCAGGTAGAACTGCTCCCGCATGAGCCCTCCCAGGTCGATCGTCTCGTCGCGGTAGTACGCCGTGCCCAGGTCTTCGTCGCCGACCTCGATCTCCCCCTCGCCGACGTTCGCGTGCTGCGGCAGGTACACCAGGTCGAACGCCACGCTGAGCGGCAGCCGGTACGACTCGAGGCAGCGGCTGCACCCCAGTTCGAGGACCGTCGAGACGGTCCCGACCAGGCGGAACCGGCTGTGCTCCCTCAGGACGTCGATGCCCAGCCGCACGGCCTCCGTGACCCGGTAGATTCCCTCTTCCGGGTCGAACGCCGACGGCTGATAGACGCGGTCGACGCGGTCGCGCGTGCCCCGCATCTGGCTCAGATCCAGGAACATGGTGCCTCGTTTGTCCAGGATTCCTACAGAAGACAGACCCTTTAGTATATCACGTGTCGCGTGCCCCGCTACTGCTCGCGCGCCTCCGACGCCCCGCGCACCTCGACCCAGGGCGCCGGGATAAACAGCCGCTCGAACAGCGCCACGGCGTAGCGATCCGTCATCCCCGCCAGGAAGTCCCTGGCCGCCGCGTCGACACCTTCCGCCTCAAGCGTCCGGCGCTCGAGGAACACAAGGGGCCGCTGACGCACGCGCTCCCACAGCCCGCCGAGGATGTTCGACGCTTTGTCGGACTCGGCAGTGGCGAGATCATTCTCGTAGACCGCCTCGAACAGGAACCGACGCAGGGTGAGTGTCGCCGCGAGCGTCTCCGCACCCATTCGCACTTCGTGCAGCCCGGCGGCCCGGGTCTCCATGACGACGTCGGTCACCATCCGGCCGATCCGGCGCGAGGACGAGGGGCCGAGCACGCAAGCAGCCTCGGCCGGCAGGTCGTCCGGCCGCAGCAGGCCCGCCCGCACGGCATCGTCAATGTCGTGGTTGACGTACGCAATCAGATCCGCGAGCCGGGTGATCTGCCCTTCCAGCGTGGCAGCCGCCTGCCCGGCGCCCGCGGCGATCGGGGCACCCAGCTTGCCCTTCGAGTGATGGACAATGCCGTCCCGAACCTCCCACGTCAGATTGAGGCCCGCCCCGTCGCGCTCCAGCACGTCCACGACGCGCAGGCTGTGCTCTTCGTGGCTGAACCCCCCGGGCATCAGCCGGTCGAGCACACGCTCGCCCGTGTGTCCGAACGGCGTATGCCCCAGATCGTGGCCGAGCGCGATGGCCTCGGTCAGATCTTCGTGGAGCCGCAGCGCCTTCGCGATGGTCCGGGCGATCTGCGACACTTCCAGCGTGTGCGTGAGCCGCGTCCGGTAGTGGTCACCCGCCGGCGCGAAGAACACCTGCGTCTTGTGCTTCAACCGCCGGAAGGCTTTGCAGTGCACGATCCGATCCCGGTCACGCTGGAAGGCCGGACGGATATCGTCGTCGGGCTCCTCACGCAGGCGCCCCTTCGACTGCGCGCTGCGAGCGGCCTCCGGCGCGAGCAGGTCCCGTTCGCGCGCTTCAAGTTCCTCTCGAATCGTTGTCACGGATGTCCCCCTGCCGCCACGCCGTCAGACGTCGCCCAGGAAGCTTGTGCCGAACCGGGCCGGAGGGAGGCCGAAGATCTCGCACAGGGTCTGGCCGAGGTCCGCGAACGACCGGCGTGTGCCCAGATCGGCGCCCGGCCTCACCAGCGGGCCCGTCACGAGCAGCGGCACGTACTCCCGCGTGTGGTCGGTGCCCGGCGTGGTCGGATCGTTGCCGTGGTCTGCGGTAAGCATCAGCAGATCGTCCTGCCTGAGCGCCGACACCACCGCGGGAAGCCTGGCATCCACTCGTTCGAGGTTGGCGGCGTACCCGGCCACGTCGTTGCGGTGTCCGTAGACGGTGTCGAAGTCGACGAGGTTCGCGAAGATGATGCCGCGGTCCGTGGCCGCCATGGCGCGCACCACCTCGTCGATGCTCTCGTCGTCAGAGCGGGTGTGCACGGCGCCCGTGAGTCCGTGGCCCGCGAACAAGTCCTCGATCTTGCCGACGCCGACAACGGACAGCCCCGCGGCCTTCGCCCGGTCGAGCACCGTCGGCGCCATCGGCGGCAGGGCGAAGTCACGCCTGTTGGCCGTCCGCCGGAAGTGGCCCGGATCGCCCACAAACGGCCTGGCAATCACGCGCCCGACGCCGAGCCCCTCGACGACCAAAGTGTAGGCCACGCGGCACTGACGGTACAGCTCGGCCACCGGGATGACCGCTTCGTGCGCGGCAATCTGGAAAACGGAATCGGCCGACGTGTACACAATCGGCGCGCCGGTGCGGAGATGTTCCTCCCCCAGCTCCTCGATGATCAGGGTCCCTGAATGAGCGATGTTGCCCAGGCTGGGCCGGCCGATCCGCCGCTCGAACTCCCGGATGATGTCCGCGGGAAAACCGTTCGGAAACACCGGAAAGGGACGATCGAGGACGATCCCCATCAGCTCCCAATGCCCTGTGACCGAGTCCTTCCCCGGAGACGCTTCCGCCATCCGCCCGTAGGCGCCTGCGGCCTCCTGCCCGGCGGAGGGGCCGGGAAGCGTGACGACGCGATCGAGCCCCAGCCGCCGCAGCGCCGGGATCCGCAGCGGCACCTGCCTGGCGATGTTGCCGAGCGTGTTGCTGCCCTCGTCGCCGTACGCGGCGGCATCCGGGAGCGCCCCGACGCCGAGGCTGTCGAGCACGACGACTATCGCGCGCGCAAACGAGTTCACGGGCGGCCCGCCATGGATGGGCCCGGCATGGAACGGCCGGGTTACGGCTGGTTGTGCGCCATGTAGTTGGCTACCGGGCGTGGAGTCCTGATTGTCGCGATGGCGTGCTTGAAGATCAGCGAATCGCTGCCGTCGACCTCGACAACCACCGCGAACCGATCGAAGTTCCTGATCCGGCCTTCGAGGCGGGTGCCATCCATCAGCTGGATCTGCACGCTGACGCGGTCCCGTCGGGCCTGGTTGAGGAACGCATCCTGGACGTTCGGCTGGGCGGGTGGAGCCTTCGGCTCATACGGCTGGGACATCAGCGGCTCAACCTCTGGGACGACGGGGTCTCCTGTCGGGGCAGTCGGTCCCCGACCAGTCGCGCCGCCGTCGCAATCGTTTCGGGAGACTCGCCTGCGCCCTGAATCCACTCTAGATTAGGCTCTTTGCGGAACCAGATCAACTGCCGGCGTGCGTACCGGCGCGTCTCGCTGACGATGAGATCTCGCGTCTCCTCTTCGTTTCGCGCGCCCCGGACGAGGCCGAGCACCTGCCGGTACCCCAGGCCGGTAAACGGCCTGCTTGCCTCCGGGGTCCCGGAGGCAAGCAGGCCCTGGACCTCGCTGACGAGCCCCGCGGCGAACTGGGCGTCGACACGGCGGCGCAGCCGGGCGTCGAGCTCGGCGGGCGGCAGGCGCAGGCCGATCTTGATGAACCGCCGCGCCCCAAGCGGCGACGTCGTCTCGGCGAAATGTTCGCTGAGCGGCCGTCCGGTGAGCAGGTACACCTCGAGCGCCCGTACGAGGCGCATCTGATCGCGCGGCTGGATCCGGGCGGCCGACGCGGGATCGACGCGCCGCAGGGCGCGGTGCAGAAACGGGCTGCCCCGCCGCGACGCGACGGCACCCAGACGATCCCGCAGACGAGGGTTCTTGCCAGGCCCGGGGAACAGACCGCGCGTCAGCGCGCGGAAATAGAAGCCGGTACCCCCGACGACGACGGGCAGGCACCCGCGGGCCTCGATCGATCGGATGGCCTCGGCCGCTTCGCGGGCGTACCGGGCGGCCGTGTACTCCTCGACCGGATCGGCGACGTCGATCAGATGATGCGGAATCCCGCGCCGCTGACCGGAGGGTACCTTGTCGGTCCCGATGTCGAATCCGCGGTAGACCGCCGTTGAGTCGCAGGAGACAACCTCGCCGCGGAACCCGAGCGCCAGCGCGATCGCCAGCGCGCTCTTGCCGGTGCCGGTCGGTCCGAGCACGGCCACCACGGGCAGCAGATCCTTGTCCGAGCCGCTCATTGTCACGGCAGCGCCCAGTGGCGGACGACCCAGAACAGCGCGACCAGTACCGCCACAATCAGGATGCCGCGTTGCTGCGATCGTGTCAGCAGCGCCATGGGTGTGCGCTCCAGGCTTGCGGTCAGCGGGGGGGATCCTCGTTGTAGTAGAAGGTGACCGTGAAGAACGCGTGCGTCGCCGGGTACTCCGGCGGCAGCGGGTACGTCGGGTTCGAAGCAGCCAGCGCGTTAAAGGCCGCGTTGTTGAACGCGGAGACCTCGGATGGCCCGACCAGCGTCAGGTCCGTGAGCGTGCCGTCCTTGTGCACGTTGAAGGTGATGACGACGTGTCCCCTGAAGGACATCGCGGCGTACGGGATGAACCAATTGCGCTTGACCTGTGCGACAAACCGCCGCACCCACGGGCCGAACTCGACGCCCTTGGTGTCGAACTGAATCGCCGGCCCGTAGGCGCCCCCGCCGCCCTGCGCGTTGTCGAACAGTTCGCCCTGCGTGTACCGCTGGAGGTTCCTGAGCGCCTCGCCGATCGTCCCTTGGAGCCCGCCGGGCCGGTTGCCCGGCCCCTTCGGAGCCGTTTCGGCCGGCCCCGGCAGGATCGGGCTGCTGCCGCCGCTGTCGCCTTCCGGACCGGATCCGGCCCGGCCGGCCCCATCGTCCGCATCGGTGCCGGGCTGCTCCGCCGCCTGGGACGGCGGTGGCGGAGCGGCCACGCCGGGGATGTCAACTCGCTCGCGCGTGTTGCCCCGCGAGAACGGCAGCGGGTTCGACGGCTCGGGCGCGCGATCGGGCGCGCGGGCCATCCGGTCCTTGTCCGAGAGGTCAGGGGTCGGCGGCGGTTTGGGCGCCTCCATGTCGAGCCGCGGCTGCACGAACACGAACCGCTGCGCGGCATCCCGCTCGCGCTGGCGCTTGAGCTCGACCTGCTGCGCGACCTCCTCCGGGGTCATCCCCGGCAGCGCCCAGTCCGGCTTCAGGACAATCACCAGAATCAGCAGCAGGTGCACGATGATCGACACCAGGATCCCTTCGCGCCACGAAAGGGCCTGGTTGATGGAACCGATGTCCCAGCCGCGATCATCGAGATCGAAGTACATGAGAGACGTCTGCGATTATAGCACCCGGTCGCAGAGCGACCCGGCGCCGGCGAGACGCGCGGCGCGCGAGAACCCGGCGCGCTCGCCGGTGTACAAGTAGACGATCCCGGCTGTCAGACGGACGGCCTCCACCGACCGGAATCCGCGAGCCACGAGCAGTGCCACGATCGTGTCCGGCGGGGGGAACGCCTGAACCGAGGCCGGCAGGTAGGTGTAGGCGGACCGATGGCGCGACACAAGGCGGCCGATCGCCGGCAGCACGTTCGTGAAGTACCAGAGGTACACGGCACGGAAGGCGCCGGCATCCGGGATCGCAAACTCGAGGATCGCGAACCGCCCGCCATCGGCAAGGACCCGGTGCATCTCCTCCACCGCCGCGGGCAGCGACTCGACGTTGCGCAGCCCGAAGGCGACCGTCGCCGCATCGACGGAGTTCGAGCGCACCGGGATCCGCGTGGCATCGCCGCGCACGAGCGAGACGTCGCCTCCGCGCGTGTGGCGGCGCAGCTTGCCTGCCGCCCGCCGGATCATGCCCTCGGAGAAATCCACGCCGATCACGCGGCGCGCGCCCGGCAACGCGGACACGGATGCCACCCCCAGGTCGGCCGTGCCGGTGCAGATGTCGAGGACGGTCTCCCGGCCCGTCAGCCGCAGGCTTTCGACGGCGCGGCGGCGCCACGTCCGGTCGCGGCCGGCACTCAGCAGGCGGTTGAGCAGGTCGTAGACACCCGCGATGGCATCGAACATGCGGGCGATCCGCACCGGCTGGCTGTCACTCACCCCGCCATGCGCTCCGTGATGATCTCGGCGAGCCCGAGAGCACGGCGGCCGTCCTCGCCGCTGACGAGCGGGGCGCGGCCCTCGCGGACTGCGGACAGGAAATCCCGCAGTTCGCACTTGAGCGGCTCCTCGCGGGCCACACTGACCCGGCCGCCTTCGATGGACGGCCTGGCGCCGGCGTCCCGCCTGAGCCGGTAGACCTCGAGGTCCTGGGCTGCGTAATCGACCGAGATATAGGCGTCCTGCTGGAAGACCCGGATCTTGCGCACACGCTCGCGACTGATGCGACTGGCGGTAAGGTTCGCCGTGCACCCGCCCTCGAACCGCAGCCGGGCGTTCGCGATGTCGACGCGGTCGGTCAGGACCGGCACGCCCACCGCCTCCACGGAGACGACCTCGCCGTCGATGAGCGACAGCAACACGTCGAGATCGTGGATCATCAGATCGAAGACCACGTCGATGTCGAGGCTGCGTTCGGGGAACGTGCCTAGGCGATGGACCTCGACAAACCGCGGCGCGCGGACGTGCGCCCGCGCGGCGGCAACGGCCGGGTTGAAGCGCTCCGTGTGCCCGGTGGCCAGCTTCGCACCGGACACGCGGGCGGCCTCGATCAAACGGTCGGCTTCTGCGACCGATCGGGCCAGCGGCTTCTCCACGAGCACGCTCACACCCTCGGCGAGCCACGGCAGCGCCGCCTCGACGTGGAACTCGGTCGGCACCGCCACGGTGACCGCGTCAACCTGCCCGGCAAGCTCCCGAGCGTCGGCCAGCGCCGGCACTCCGAGGGGGCCCGCCACCTCCTCCGCCCGCTCGCGGGAGACGTCGGCCACCGCGATCAGTCGCACGCCGTCGAGGCCGGCGAGGATTCTCGCGTGGTGCCGGCCCAGGTGCCCGACGCCGATGACGGCGATGCGAAGGGGGGAGAAGTGAGTCATGCAGCCCGCGCGGCTCCCTGTCAGCGTACCCGCCCGATGATTGCGATGCCCGCGAGGTCGGCCGCCCGGACGACCTCGTCTCCCTCGACGAGCAGCGTCTTGCCCGCGTCGATCGAGAGAGCCGTCGCGCCGGCGGCGCGCATCGCGTCGATGGTGGCCACGCCCACGACAGGCACGTCGAACCGCATGTCCTGCCGCGGCTTGGCGACTTTGACTACGCGGGTGCCTCTCCCCGCGAGCCGTCCCGCTCGCGCGATCATCTCGTCGGTGCCCTCCATCGCCTCAACGGCAACGACCGCCCGGTCCTTCACCGCGATCGTCTGGCCGATGTCGAGGCCGGCCACCGCCTCGGCCGTTCGGTACCCGAACTCGAAGTCCTCCCGCTCACCGGCGGACGGCTCGCGGGAGGTCAGCGTCCCCTCGCGCGCGAGCAGGGGCGTCAGAAAGGCGGTCGAGTCCAGCAGCTCGATGCCGTGTTCGCCCAGCACGGAGGCCACCGCCGCGATCAGCGCATCGGTGTTCTGCGCGCGAAGCCCCTGCAGCGCGGAGAGCAGCAGCGGGTCCGGCGCGATCTCCGAGAAGATCTTCGCATGCTTGACCTGACCGGCCATCACCGCGCGCGCCGCGCCCTCGGCGCGCAGGACCGCGATGCATCGGCCCAGCTGGCCGAGCGGCACCCGATGAAGGCTGGCAGGCGGCTCCCGGCGGGCGGCCTCCTCGAGGTCCGCAGAGGCCTCCCCCTCGATGGCCACGATCGTCACCGTGTGGCCGAGCCGCCGCGCGGCCTCCAGGACGAGAAACGGGAACGAACCGTTGCCGGCGATCAGGCCGATGCGCACGCCTACTCCTCGCTGACGGCCCCTTCCTCCGCCCGCCGAGCCGGCCGGCGCAGGAGCACCCCCCGGTGCGAGCTGCGGATGAACTCGATCAGGTACTGCACCTCCGGGCACGCCACCGAGGCGTCCTGCTCGATTCTCTGCACCGCGCGGCTCGTGTTGAGCCGCGAGACGAGCAGGTACCGGAAGGCCCGCTTGAGTTTCGCTATCGTCTCGTGCGAGAAGCCGCGCCGGGCGAGCCCGATCGTGTTGAGGCCGTAGTTCCGCGCACGGTTCCCCACGGTTCGCGCAAATGGCAGCGCGTCCTTCGTGACGACCGAGTAGCCGCCGATGAAGGCATGACGGCCGACGCGGCAGAACTGGTGCACGCCGGACCCCGCACTGACGTTGGCGCAGTCCTCGACGGTGACGTGCCCGCCAAGCGTAGCGCAGTTCCCGAAGATGACGTCACAGCCGACGTGACAGTCGTGCGCGATGTGGGTGTACGCCATCAGCAGGTTCCGGTCGCCGATGCGCGTGATCCCGCCCCCGCCCGCTGTCCCCCGATGGACCGTCACGAACTCGCGGATGATGTTCCCGTCGCCGATGACCACCGAGGTCGGCTCGCCCTGGTACTTCAGGTCCTGCGGCGCCAGGCCAATCGAGACAAACGGCGCGATGCGGTTCCGGCGCCCGATCGTGGTCCAGCCGTCGATGACCGTCGAGGCGCCGATGTCGCACCCCTCGCCGATGCGCACCTGCGGCCCGATGATCACCCGGGGCCCGATGACGGTGCCCGCGCCGACCACCGCATCCGGGTGCACCTGGGCGGTTGGATCGATCGACACGCGATCGGGCACGACGGCCAGCAGGAGGCTGGCCTCGGCTGCGACGTGATCGTTGACGTACGCGACGCCGGCCACGCGCGCGAGCGGCGCGCGCCCGCCGCGACGGGCGACCTCGAGGCGGAGGCGGTCCCCCGGCATGACCTGCCGGCGGAACTTCGCGTCGTCGACGCCCCGCAGGCGAACGCACGCGCCCGGCGATCCGGCCTCATTGTGCAGCAGCAGCAGCGCCGCCGCCTGCACCAGCGATTCGATGATGAGGACCCCAGGCATCACCGGCGCGCCGGGGAAGTGCCCCTGGAAGAACTCCTCGCCCACGGTGACCGCCTTGGTGGCCACGACCCGCTCGCCAGGCACGTGCTCGACGACGGCATCAACGAGGAAGTCAGGAAACCGGAAGGCGAGGCGATCAAGCACGATCGGGATGTTGATGGGCACGGCGGCTCACGGTCTCGGGCGCCCTGACCGCGGGGGTGCCATGACGGCAGAGGTCACAGCACCCGCGAACCGGGCGCGTGTTCGGGTACCGGTGCTAACGGAGCTGGGGCTGACCTGCGGCAGGCGACTCGCCCTCCGGGAGTTTCGGAGACGTGGCGCCCATGGCCGCGTCGAAGCGCCGGATGACCTCCGCCGTGAGATCGAGCGCCTCGTCGAAGAAGACCAGGCCCGAGTCGTGCGCAAAGATGATCTGGACGCCCCTGTCGACGGCAACCAGTTCGATGATCGGCATCAGCTTCCGCTGGAAATCAACCTGCAGCTTCTGCTGCAGCTCCTCCACCTCGGCCTGCGCGTCCTGCGTGAACCGCTGGATCTCGACGTTGAGCCGATCGACATCCTTCTGGATCTTCGCGCGTTCGTCTTCGGACAGCAGGCCGACGCCCGTCAGCTTCTGCTGCGTCGCCTGGAGGGCCTTGTTCTTCTCGTTCAGCTCGGTCACCTTCTTCTGGTTGAGGGCCAGGACCTTGTTGTTCGCAGCTCTGCCTTCCGCCGATTCCGAGGCGACCTGCTCCACGTTGATCACCGCGTACTTCACTCCGGCGGGAAACGGCTTGGCCGCCGCCGGCTTCGACGCGGGCGCGGGCTCGGCTGCAGCCGGCTTCTGAGCCGGCGGGGTCTGCGCAGGAGGCGGCGTCTGCGATGCGGCCCGTCCAGGGGCAGCCAGAAGAAAAAGCCCGATGGTCACAGCAAGCGACGCAGTCTTCATGAGTGCGATCCCTTTCATGCCGGACGCGGTCCGGCCTCCCCCGTCAGGCGGGCCTGCCCTACAGTTTCGGCGGCTTCGGCGCGGACGGCTTCGCTGCTGCCACCGCAGCATCGAACCGCCTGACAACTTCGGCCGTCAGGTTCAGGCCGTCTTCCGCCCAGACGATGCCAGCGTCGGCCCTGCTGAACAGAATCAGGAGGTTCTTCTCTGCCGCCACCTGCTGGATGACCGGCGCCAGCTTGCGCTGAAAGTCGGTATTGAGCTGGCGGTTCATCTCGTCGAGCTCGCTCTGGGCGTCCTGCTGCGCCCGCTGGATTTCCACCTGCAGCTTGTCGATTTCCTTCTGCAGCTGCGCCCGCGCGTCCTCGCTCATGACGGTGCCGGACTGGGTCAGCTTCTGCTGGGCGGTGTCCAGCGTCTTGTTCTTGGCTGCCAGCTCGCTCGTCTTCTTCTGCTGGAATTCGATGATCTTCGCGGACGCTGCTCGCCCTTCCGCCGACTGCGTGGCAACCGTCTGAACGTCGACGATCGCGACCCGTGCCCCATCAGGGAACGCGGCAGCCGGGGCAGCCGGCGTCGCCGCCGGTTTCTGGGCCTGCACCGCGGGGGCCGCCTGAGTCGCCTGTGGCGTGGGAGGGGGCGGGGTCTGGGCAAAGGCGCCAGCGGCAACGAGCCAGAAACCCAGAGTCACGATGGTAGTTACGCGTTTCATCAGCACAGTCCCTTTCGTCTGGTCGTTCACCGTCAACGTTCGTCGCCGGACCTCCGAGCGTCCAGTCTCCCCCACCCCCACATCCGCCGCTGTCCGTGCGGCGTCCCGCAGCCCTGTCGCGCCCGGGCCGCGTCTGCCGGAGTGGAGCGTCGCGCCACTCAGCCTCTTCCGGCGGGTGACGGCGACGCCCGGAGTCGAATCTATCTAGTTTACTAGCAATTAGACGCTCTGCGCTAGTCGTTGGTCGGCATGCGCGACCGGCGCCGGCCGGAACACCAGCGCCCCACCCTCGAGGCAGATGTCAACGTCGCCCCGGGTCACCCCGCCGCGAATCAGCTCGTCGGCCAGCGGGTCCTCGATGTGACGCTGAATGGCCCGCCTGAGCGGCCGCGCGCCGTAGGACCGATCCTTGCAGGTCGCGCCGATAATCCAGTCCGACGCGTCCGGCCGCAGGCTGATCCGCAGCCCCCGATCCCTGAGGTTGGCGTTCACCTGCTCGACCAGCAGCGCGAGAATCGCGCGAAGGTCGTCGTCCGACAGCGCCTCAAAGACGATGATCTCGTCGATCCGGTTGAGGAACTCGGGGTTAAAGGTCCGCTTGACCTCGCTCAACACCGTCTCGGAAACGGTCCGGTTGAGCTCCCCCGCGTCGGCGCCCTGGAAGCCCAGCGTCCCCTTCCGCTGGATGTGCCGCGCGCCGATGTTCGACGTCATGATGATAATCGCGTTCCGGAAGTCCACACGGGTGCCGAGGCCGTCGGTGAGCTGCCCGTCCTCGAAGACCTGGAGCAGGATGTTGAAGACGTCCGGATGCGCCTTCTCAATCTCGTCAAGGAGCACGACGCAGTACGGGTTCCGGCGGACCTTCTCGGTCAGCTGCCCCCCCTCGTCGTGCCCGACGTAGCCCGGAGGCGATCCGATGAGCTTCGAGACCGAATGCCTCTCCATGAACTCGGACATGTCGAACCGGACGAGCGCGGTATCGCTGCCGAACAGGAATGCCGCCAGCGCGCGCGCCAGCTCGGTCTTGCCCACGCCGGTCGGACCCAGGAAGATGAAGCTGCCGACCGGCCGGCTGGGGCTCTTCAGCCCCGCGCGCGACCTGCGGATCGCTCGCGCGAGCGCCGAGATCGCCGGGTCCTGGCTGATCACGCGGCGGTGCAGCTCGGCCTCCATCCGCAGCAGCTTGCCGCCCTCGTCCTCGTTGATCGCCGCAAGCGGGACGCCCGTCCAGTTCGCGACGGTCTCGTCGATGTCCTGCTTCGTCACGACGACTCGCCGCCCGACCGCGTCGAGATCCACGCGCTCGCGCATCGCCAGCAGGCTCCGGTGTTCCGCCGGCTCAGCGTCCCGGCTGAACTGCTCCCGCTCGACCTCCCGCGGCAAGGCGGCCGAGCCGGTCTGTCCGACCGGCAGGCGGAGGCTGCGGTCGGCCTCGTCGAGCGCGTCGCGGGCGCCGGCATTGCGGATCTTGGCCCTGGCGCCGGCCTCGTCGATCAGGTCGACGGCCTTGTCGGGCAGGAAGCGGTCCGTGATGTACCGGCTCGACTGGTAGACGGCCGCTTCGATGGCTTCTCGCGTGTACTCGATGCGGTGGAACTGCTCGTAGCGGTCCTTCACGCCCATCAGGATGCGGATCGTTTCGGCCTCGGTCGGCGATTCGACCTTGATGGCCTGGAAACGCCGCTCGAGCGATCGATCCTTTTCGATGTACTTGCGGTACTCGGCCGGCGTCGTCGCACCGATGCAGCGGATCTCTCCCCGCGACAGCGCAGGCTTGAGGATGTTCGCGGCATCGAGCGACCCTTCGGCCGAGCCCGCGCCGACCAGCGTATGGAGCTCATCGACGAAGACGATGATGTTCGGGTTGTCGGTGAGCTCCTTCATGATCGCCTTCAGGCGCTCCTCGAACTGCCCGCGGTACTTCGTGCCCGCCACGATCAGGGAGATGTCGAGCGCCAGCAGGCGTTTGTCGAGCAGGAAGTGCGGAACGGCCCCCTGGACGATCCGCTGCGCGAGCCCCTCGACGATGGCCGTCTTGCCGACGCCGGGCTCCCCGATCAGGACGGCGTTGTTCTTCGTGCGCCGGCAAAGCACCTGCTGGACGCGTTCGAGTTCCTGCCCGCGCCCGACCAGCGGGTCGAGCGCCTTGCGCTCGGCCAGGTCGGTCAGATCGCGGCTGAACTCGGCGAGCAGCGGCGTCTCCTTCGCCCGCGTCATCGTCGTCTTCTCGTTCAGCAGCTGGACGATGTCGTCGCGGACGGTGCTCAGCCGCATGCCCTTCTCGGCGAGGATGGCTGCCGCGACCGAGCGGTCTTCGCGCAGGATCCCGAGCAGGAGGTGCTCGGTGCCCACGTAGGTGTGCAGCAGGCGGTCCGCCTCCTCGGCGGCGAACTGGAGCACTCGCTTGGTCTCGGCGCTGAACGGGATATCGACCGACGTGGTCGCCTTGTCGCGCAGGACCGTCCGGCCTTCGATGTCCCTGCGGATCCCCTCGGGTGAGAGGTGCGAGAGCTGGAAGATGCGGCTCGTGAGCCCCTTGCCCTCGCGGATCAAGCCCAGTAGCAGGTGCTCGGTTTCGATCGAGATGCTGCCGAGCTGACTGGCCTCGTAGCGGGCGAAAAACAGCACGCGCCGCGCCCTCTCGGTGTACCGCTCGAACATCGGAACTCCCCGCGGGCTCGACGGAAGGGGTGTCGCCCCGGCCCTGGTCCGATTATAAAGCAAAGGCGGAGGGCGCGGGAGGACGCGCGCTACGTGGCGTGGAGGCGCCCGCCTTCGAGCCGCAGCACGCGATCGCAGACGGCGGCGAGCCGCTGGTTGTGCGTCGCGATGATCGAGGTCAGGCCGCGCTCGCGGTGCATCTCGCGGAGCAGGCCGTGCAGGGCGTCGGCCGTCCGCTCGTCGAGATCGCCCGTAGGCTCGTCGGCGAGCAGCAACGACGGCGACATCACCAGCGCGCGCGCCATCGCGACGCGCTGCTGCTCGCCGCCCGACAGCATCCCGGGCCGGTGGTCCAGCCGCTCGCCGAGGCCGACGCGGCGCAGCAGCGCCTCGGCGCGCGGCCGCGCCTCGGCAGGCGGCACCCGCGCGATCCGCAGCGGCATTTCCGCGTTCTCCACGGCGCTGAACTCGGGCAGCAGGTGGTGAAACTGGAACACGAAGCCCACGTGCCCGTTGCGGAACGCCACTTTGGCGCCGTCCGACAGCTCGCCGAGGCTCACCTCCCCGATGCGGATCGCCCCGGCGTCCCAGCGGTCGAGACCGCCCAGCACGTGCAGCAGCGTGCTCTTGCCCACGCCCGACGCCCCGACAATCGCCACCATCTCGCCGGACTCCACCGACAGCTCCAGCTCCCGCAGCACGTGGAGCACCTGCGACCCGACCGGGTAGCTCTTGTTCAGCCCGCTGACAGCGACGAAGCTCATGGGTCGCGCCCGTCATCCATACCGCAGCGCCTCGGCCGGATCGAGGCGCGCCGCCTGCCGCGCCGGGTAGATGGTCGCCAGGAAGCAGATCAGGACTGCCGCCACGACCACGAGGGCCAGATCGAGCGGCATCAGGGTGAACGGCACGTACGCAATCTGGTACACGTCGATCGGCACGCGGATGAGCCTGTAGCGGTCGAGCACCGCCGACAGACCGCAGCCCGCGGCCGTACCGATGGCCGTGCCTGCGAGCCCGATGAGCAGCCCCTGCATCATGAAGACCGTCATGATGCTGCGGCTCGAGGCCCCCATGGTCTTCAGGATCGCGATGTCGGCGTGCTTCTCCATCACCAGGAGGATCAGCGATGCCACGATATTGAGCGCAGCCACCGTCACGATCAGCCCGATCGTGATCGAGATGGCCATCTTCTCCAGCCAGAGGGCCGAGAAGAGCGCGCGGTTCAGCTCGGTCCAGGGCTCCGTCAGGTACCGCCCGTCCGACCGCTGGCTGATCGCGTCAGCAATCGCCGGCGCACGGTAGATGTCGTCGACGCGGAGCTCCATGAGCTCGACGCGGTCGCGATCGGTCAGGCGCATGGCGGTCTGCAGCGACACGAAGCCGTACGCGGAATCGAACTCGAACAGCCCCAGGCTGAAAACGCCGGCCACACGCATCCGGCGCGCCCTGGGCAGCATGCCCATCGGCGACAGCGTCCCCTGCGGCGTCAGCAGCGTAACCGAGTCGCCCGTCATCACGGCGAGCTGCCGGGCCAGGTCCGCGCCGAGCAGGATCCCCGGCGCCTCGTCGGCCCCCTGCTCGGTCACACCCCGCAGGCTGCCCGCCCGCATGGCGCGCGCGATGTCGGTCACCTGGGGCTCGTAGTCTGGGTCGATGCCCTTGATGGTGATAAACGCCTCGCTGCGTGAGGTCGTAATCAGCGCCTTGCCCAGAACGGCCGGCGCGGCGCCCGTGACGTGGGGCATGGCGCGCAGGGTCCGCGCCTCCTCGCGGTAGTCGGTGATGCCACCGGGTTTGACGACGTAGACGAAGATGTGCGCGGTCGATCCGAGGATCCGGTCGCGCAGCTCCCCCTGCAGCCCCGTCATCAGCGCCAGGGCAAGGATGAGCGCCATCACCCCGACAATGACGCCCAGCGTGGAGATCAGCGAGATCACCGAGATGAAGGCCTGCTTGCGCCGCGCGAACAGGTAGCGCACGGCGACGTGCAGCTCGAAGGGCACGGTCACGAGTCCTGCCTCACCCGCAGCTGCGGAAACAGGATCACGTCGCGGATCGACCGGCTGTCGGTCAGCAGCATGACGAGCCGATCGATACCGAGCCCCTCCCCCGCAGTCGGAGGCATGCCGTACTCCAGGGCCCGGACGTAGTCCTCGTCCATCTCGTGCGCCTCCTGGTCGCCGCGCTGCCGCTCGGCGAGCTGCTCCTCGAAGCGCCGCCGCTGCTCGGCCGGGTCGTTCAGCTCGCTGAACGCGTTGGCGAGTTCGAATCCCCCGGCGTAGAGCTCGAAGCGCTCCACCGTGTCGGGATCGTCCGCCCGCTGCTTCGAGAGCGGCGACACCTCGGTCGGGAAGTCGTAGACAAAGGTGGGCTGGATCAGCAGCGGCTCAGCCACCGCCTCGAACAGATCCATCGTGATCCGTCCCGGACCGGCCTGGGGATCGGTGGCGACGCCGAGCGTCCGCGCCAGGCCGGCCGCCGTCTCCTGCGAGCGCAGATCGGATTCGCCCACCGCCGCCCCCAGCCGCCGCGACGCCTCGTCGCAGACCGCGGCGCGCAGCGGCAGGCGGGCGAACGGCGGCCTGAACGAGATGGCGGTGCCCGCATAGGTGAACTCGTCGGCGCCGACGGCGGCGCGCGCGACTGCGAGCAGCAGCTCCTCGGTCATCGTCATCAGATCGCGATACTCGCTGTAGGCCTGGTAGAACTCGAGCATCGTGAACTCCGGGTTGTGCTGCGTCGAGATCCCCTCGTTGCGGAAGTTCCGGTTGATCTCGTACACGCGTTCGATCCCGCCCACCACCAGCCGCTTGAGGTACAGCTCGGGCGCAATCCGCAGGAACAGATTCATGTCGAGCGCGTTGTGGTGCGTGACGAAGGGCCGTGCGAGCGCCCCGCCCGCGATCGGCTGCATCATCGGCGTCTCGACCTCGAGGTAGCCTCGGGCGTCGAGAAACTCGCGAACCGCGCCCAGCACCCGGCTCCGGACCTCGAACACGCGGCGGGACTCCGGATTCACGATCAGGTCGAGATACCGCTGCCGGTACCGCAGCTCGATGTCCTGCAGCCCGTGCCACTTCTCCGGCAGCGGCACCAGGCATTTCGCCAGGAACGTCAGCGTCTCCGCCCAGGTCGTCAGCTCGTTGGTCTTGGTGCGGAACAGGTGCCCTCCCACGCCGACAAAGTCGCCGACGTCGAGCAGTTGCGACACCTGGAAGTCGCGCGCGGACAATGCGTCCCGGCGGAGGTACGCCTGGATCCGGCTCCGCCCGTCGCTGAGAGCGAGAAAACACGCCTTGCCGAAGCTGCGAATGGCCACGATCCGCCCGCTCGTCACGGTGTCGACCCGCGACGCCGTCAGCTCGTCGGCCGGCGAGGCCCCGTGCCGGCGGACCAACGCATCGATGGTGTCGGTCCTGGTGTACGAATGCGGGTAGAGGTCGACGCCCAGCGCGGCCAGGGCCGCCATGTTGGCGCGGCGTTGTGCAATGAGTTCGGTCTCTTGAGGCATATGGACCACCAGCTCGGCGCGGGCCCGCGCACCTCCGGGGGCGCGCGGCGCGGCAGCACATCCTCTTACGGCCCCGGATCCGGCTGCGCCCCGCCGCCGGCCAGGTCCCGCCTGATGGCGTCGAGCACGCCGTTGACGAACCTGACCGCGTCCTCCGTGCTGAACCGCCGGGCCAGCTCGAGCGCTTCGTTGATGACAACCGCCGCCGGGACCGCCGGGGACTCCTGCAGCTCGAACGCCGCGAGCCGGAGAATCTGCCGGTCCACGACGCTCATCCGCGGCAGCCGCCAGTGCTCGGTGTGGGCCTCGATCAGCCGATCGAGATCGGTCACGCGTCGAATCGTGCCGAGAGCCAGCTCGCCGGCCAGCGCGCGCAGCGCCGGCGCCGGCGAGACGCCGCCGCGCTCCAGCATCCAGAAGGCGGGCGGGACCTCCGCTGCGTCGATGCGCCCCACCTCCCACTGGTAGAGCATCTGCAGCGCCGCTTCCCGGGCCTTGTGGCGGTCCCGCGGGCTCAGGCGTTCCGGCACGTCGTCATTCCTCACACTCGACACGGTGTTGACACGCGGTCGGGCACGCTCAGCCGCTCCGGTCTTCGGGCGTCGATGAACAGGCAGCCGCCGCCGCGCCGCGTGCCGCTACGCGCGACCGCGACGCGAGCCGAAAAGCCGCCTGATTATACCCCACGCCCCGATCGCAGCCGCGGCCGCGCCGGCGCCGATGCCGTCAGCCACAAGGTCCAGCAGGTCGGACTGCCGGCCGGGCACGAATCGCTGGTGCAGTTCGTCGGTCACACCGTAGAGGACGGCGCCGGCGACGGCGCCGATCAGCACGAGCGGCGTGACGCCGGGCCACGACCCGCGCGCCAACGCGCGCACCAGCAGCGCGCCCAGACCCGAGTAGACGAACGTGTGCGCCGACTTGTCGGAGAGGCCCGCCGGCAGATCGGGCAGCGCCGCCGTCAAGGACAGCCCGAAGATGATCCCCATGTAGACGAGGACCGGAACCCACAGCGCCAGGAAGCCGGGAGGCGCGGCAGCAGGCGGCGAAGCGTCGGACACCGTTGTCACGGAACGCGGTCAGAGAGGGAACGGCAGGGCGAGCCAGCCGAGCAGGATCGCACCTCCGACAAAGGCCAGCAGCAGCAGCGCGCCCAGCCGCAACTGGGCGCGGGGTTCGTCTCTGAGCAGCACGGCGAAGACCAGCGACACGAGCACCGCGAACACGACCATGAGCCCCAGGTGACTGGTCACGGTCACCCCCGACCCGCCGACAACGGCGGCGATGGCCGGGGCCTCTTCCGCCCGAGCGCCAGATCGTAGGCGTCGAGCAGCACGAGCAGGTTGAGGAGCCCGGCGGCGATGAGGAACGTGTTGGCGTATTCGAACGTCACGGCTGTCACCTGCCCGCCGCCGTAACCGGCCGCCCGCGCGAGAAAGTACGGAAGCCCGACTGACACATCCGCCAGGGCGGCGAGTGCGACGAACGGCTCGGACGGCTCGAAGGGAAACAACCGGCCGCCGAGCGTGACGCCGATCACGAACATCAGCGGCAGCGCGATCAGGAAGACCAAGCCCTTGAACCATTGGCCCTGCCAGAGGTGCGCCCCGCCCGGGATGAACCAGGCGCCCGCGACGATCAGAATCAGCTCAGGCGTCTTCGGCCGCGCGGCAGTGGTCGATCGCATCGTCACAGTCTACCCCAGGAACCCGATCCCGGACGCGACTCCCTTCCATCAGGCTTGACACGACGAACGCGCTGATCGCCGCGCCGAGCGGCACGGCGGCCGCCGACCGGAGCACGTTGCCGAGCGCTGCACGTCCCAGCCATTCGATCAGCACGGTCGCGGCGGTAGGTGCCGAGGCGGCCAACAACAGGGTCCGCCACGATCGCAGGGACGTCGGCAACAGCCGCGGCGTGCGGGTGACGGGACGCCGGCGCCAGAAGACGAAGGCCGTGGCCGCCCCCAGCGCCGCCCCCGCGTACAGGCCCAGGCACCGGGCGCAGACGGGCAGCGGCGCGCCCCACGCGTGGAACGTCCGCGCCGGCTGTTGATGGCAGAGGATGGCGCCCGTCAGGTACACACCCGCGGTCCCCAACCAGGCGACGGCCGTGGTGCCGTGCGCCGCCAGGTACGGGGCTGCCACGAGCGCGATCAGCCACAACAAAGCGGCGCCGGCGAGCCCTCCGGCCAGGCCGCGGCGCGCACGCCCTGACAGAACGGCGGCCACCCCGCCATCTGCGCTCACGCGACACGGCTCCCGCAGTCGCCGCCAAGCCGCTGCCGGACCGCCGTGTAAGCCTTCTGCACCCTACCCTTCGTCGAAGTAGGTCAGGCGTTTGAAGTGCCTGAACCGTTCGCGGATGTCGCTGGATGTCAGCCGCAGCAGCCGGTCGACGCCGAAGTCCTCGACCGCGAACGAGGCGAGCGTGCTGCCGTAGATGATCGCACGCGACATGGCCGCGTCGGAGGTCTGGCCTTCGGCGGCGAGCGATCCCATGAATCCGCCGGCGAACGTATCGCCCGCGCCGGTCGGATCGAACACCTGTTCGAGCGGCATCGCGGGAGCCGCGAAGAACTCCCCCTCGCCCGGCCGCGTCATGAGCACGCCGTGCTCGCCCCGCTTGATCACGACGGTACGAGGCCCCATCGTGCGGATCGCGCGGGCGGCCTTCACGAGGTTCGCCTCGTGCGACAGCTCCCGAGCCTCGGCGTCGTTGATGATCAAGACGTCGACGCGCCGCAGAACCTCCCGCAGGTCGGCCGGCGTCCGCTGGATCCAGTAGTTCATCGTGTCGGCTGCCACCAGGCGCGGCGCCGACACCTGATCGAGCACGTCCAGCTGGAGCCGCGGGTGGATGTTGCCGAGGAAGACGAACGGCGTCGTGCGGTAGGCCGCAGGGATGGCGGGCTGGAACTGCTCGAAGACGTTCAGCTTCGTGTAAATCGTCTCGCGCGTGTTCAGGTCGAAGCCGTAATCTCCCTTCCAGCGAAACGTCTCGCCCGGCACGGTCTGGAGGCCGTCGAGGTTGATGGCGCGCCCGCCGAAGACCCGCTCCGCGGCGCCACCGAAATCCTCACCCACGACGGCGACCAGTCGCACGTCGGTAAAAAACGACGCCGCCACGCTGAAGTAGGTGGCGGCCCCGCCTACCACCCGGGACACCTCGCCGAACGGGTTCTTGATCGAGTCGAACGCCACCGAGCCAACCGCCAGGACAGGTATCATCGCCTCCTCACTGCTTCACGTACTTGCCGATGATCGGGGAGAGGTCGCGCCGGATCGACTCCGGGATGGCCTCGTGACCCGTGATGATCGAGGTGGCCAGCGCCGATCCGCAGGTGCACTCGCGCGCCGCCGGCACGCGCGACACCGCCTCGGCGATGATCTGCTGGGCCACCTCGCCGTTCCTGAGAAGGTTCCCCACGATCATCTCGACCGTCACCTGGTCGTGCTCGGGATGCCACGTGTCGTAGTCGGTCACCAGCGCAATCGTGGCGTAGCAGATCTCGGCCTCGCGCGCGAGCTTGGCCTCCTGGAGGTTGGTCATGCCGATGACATCCATCCCCCAGGTCCGATACAGGCGCTATTCGGCCAGCGTGGAGAACTGCGGGCCCTCCATGCAGACGTACGTGCCGCGGTCATGGGCGCGCGCGCCCGCGGCCACCGCCGACTCGTACGCAATCCGCCCCAGCACGGGGCACACCGGGTGCGCGAACGAGATGTGCGCGGCAATGCCGCGGCCGAAAAACGTGCTGGCCCGGCCCGCGGTGCGATCGAAGAACTGATCCGGCACGACGACGTCCAGCGGCGCGATCTCGGCTTTCAGGCTGCCCACGGCGCTGGCCGACAGGATTCGCTCGACGCCCAGCAGCTTGAAGCCGAAGATGTTCGCGCGGAAGTTCAGCTCGGAGGGCAGCAGGCGATGCCCCGTCCCGTGCCGCGCGAGAAAGGCCACGCGGCGTCCGCGCAGGGTGGCCACCACGTACGGTCCTGACGGATCGCCGAACGGCGTGGTGACGGTGACCGACTCGCGGTCGGTCAGCTCCTCCATGTCATACAGCCCGCTGCCGCCGATGATGCCCACATCTGCCGACATAGGTCTCCCTCGCCACACAAGCCCCGCGCACGCGCCGTCATGGCCGGCGCCGGCCGCTTCCGTCCGATAGTATCATTGCAGGTGGAGGGAGCGCATGGCGAGACATCCCTGGGCTGTCGTGGCGCTCGCGGCGGTGCTCGTCGCCGCCCTGCCGTCCGGCGCGCGTGCCGACGTCAACCTGACCGGGTTCCTCGGCGTGACGACGGTGCCCGAGGTGCGGCCGTCAGGGGGGCTGGCTGCCGGCGTCGGGCTGGTCATCGTGGGCTTCGAGGCCGAGTACGCCGCAATCGCAGGCGACGCGACGGAAGAGCGCCCGTCTCTGCAAACAGGGATGCTGAACGTCCTGGTGCAGACGCCGCCGTCCATCGGCCGGGTCCAGCTGTACGCGACGGTCGGCGGAGGCGCGTATCGCGAGAAGCTGCGCGATGACACCCACACCAGCGTCGGGGTGAATCTCGGCGCGGGCCTGCGGATCAAGATCAAGGGGCCGCTGCGCGCCCGCATCGACTACCGGGTCTTCCGGCTGTACGGCTCGGCCGCAGAGCCCAACGTTCAGCGGCTCTACCTCGGGCTGGGATTGGCGTTCTGAGGGAAGAACCGCGCGTCCCCGGGCGGCACAGCCGCCGGGCGCACGGGCAGGAGAAGCTCCGGGCGTGGCAGCACGCCCGGAGCGGGCCTGTCCATCACGGGCGCGCGCGCCCGATCACTGCATTCTCAACACAACCTGGAGATCGAATGCCGTCTGCGGCGTCGCGTGCTTGACGTCCTGCCACTGATCAAAGAACGCCTTCGCTTCGGCCGGGTAGGCCTTGTAGAGAATCGGAAGGAACCAGTACTCGACGTTCTTGACAGCGGGGTCGGCGAGCATGATGTACAGCACCGCGCCCGCCGGGGCCGGCCCATTCGGCGCCTTGAGGATCTTGAGACCCGCAATCTGCTGTTTGACGTCGGCCGACTCGTCCTTCGCCAGCGCCTCCTTCAACTTCCCCATCATGGTCTCGAAGTCGGCGGTCTTCTCCGCCTTGACATAAAGGAAGATGAGCGCGGCATCCCCTTGCACGGCGAAGGTCGGCTTCTGAGCTTCCTGTGCCGAAGCGAGCGGAACCAGGGCGATCATCAGTGCAAGCACCAATCCGAACGACCGAATCCAGGTCACACGCATGCAGGCCTCCTTCACGTGGGCAATCACTGTATCGTACTGTCGAGTCCAACGAAAGTCCTCATCACTTCGTTGGCCAGCAGCATCCCCGAGCGGGTCAGTCGAAGCCGCGCCGGCTCAGGGTCGAGCAGCCCGGCGTCCACGAACGGGGCCAAGCTCGCTCCGTAGACCCGCCACACATCCACGCCGTACCGCCGCCCGATTGCGGTCAGATCCGCACCCGCCGACAGCCGCAGGCCCATCACGACGGCATCTTCGAACCTGCGGCGGCGGCTCAATGCCTGTCGCGCCGCTGCCGGATCCGCGCCCGTCTCGCACCGAATCACGTACTCCCGCACGTCGGCGACATTGTTCCATCGAACCCCGTCCCGTGTCGAGTGGGCACCACACCCGAACCCGATCCACTCGCCGTCGGTCCAGTACTTCAGATTGTGGCGCGACGGGTGACCGGGGCGCGCGAGATTCGAGATCTCGTACTGGCGGTACCCCGCCTCCTCGAGCCGCTCCATGCCTCGCAGGTACATCTCCGCCACCGTGTCCTCGTTCGGCTGCGCCCTTCGCCCGCGCCTGACCTCCTCCCACATCGGGGTGCGCTCGTGAAGTTCCAGGATGTACAGCGAGGCGTGCTCGGGCTCGAGGGCGACAAGCGCGGCGATCGACGCCAGCCAGTCGGCCATCGTCTGATCCGGCAGCCCCATGATCAGGTCGAGGCTGACGTTGTCGAAGCCGGCGGCGCGGGCCTCCGAAACCGCCTCGCGGGCGCGCGCCGCCGAGTGCAGCCGCCCGAGGCGGGCAAGCTCTCCGTCACCGAACGACTGGACGCCCAGGCTCAGCCGATTGACCCCAACCTGCCGGAACGAGGCCAGACGGACCGGGTCAACCGACTCCGGATTGGCCTCGAGGGTGATCTCGGCATCGTCCGCGACACCGAAGACGCCGCGGCACGTCTCGATGAGCCGGGCCACCTCGTCCGGATCGAGCAACGAGGGGGTTCCGCCGCCGAAGTACACGGTGTCGGCCGCCGGCCGGCACCGGCCGTCTCTCTCGCAGTTGCGGATCTCGCGCGCGAGGGCCCGCACGTACCGGCTCATCAGATCGGGAGCGGCCAGCGTGCGCGTGAAGCCGCAGTAGCCGCACAGCGACACGCAGAAGGGCACGTGCAGGTACAGGCCGAGCGGCTCGCCGGCGCACTCAGTGTCCGGCACGGCCCCCGGACCACTTCAGATCGCCTCGACCATCGCGCAGGATCGCTCGCGCCTGTCCCCCGGTTCTGCGCGGAAGGCCTGCGGCGCGTGATTGCAGCTTCCACATGGCCAGCAGGTCGTCGGGCCCGGCGTTCGGCGGGGCGTGCCGGAAATCGGCGCCGCCGTACTCGAGGAACTCGCACATCTCGTACAAGCGCGAGTGCATGCGAGCGCCGACACGGACCAGCAACGAGTCGGGGTCCGTCCGATCCTCCTTCTCCTCGTAGTTCGACGTGAAGATCGTCAGGCGCCGCTCGTTGTAGCGGGTATTGACAATCAGATTCAGCGTCTCGCCCACCCACTCCGAGGTCTTCTCCGCGCCGAGGTCGTCCAGCACGAGAAGGTCGGCCTCCATGACGGGGCGCAGGATCTCGGTTTCGGTCGTGCGCACGACGGGATCGTACGTGCTGCGGATGACCTTCAGCAGCTCGCGCACGTCGTAGAACAAGCCCCGGGCCCCCCGTTCCCTGATGACAAGTCTGAGGACGGCGACCGCCAGATGGCTCTTGCCGATGCCGGGCGGCCCGATCAGGAACAGGCCCTTGTCGACCACCGGAAACGCCTCGGCGAACCTCCGCGCGCAGGCGACCGCCTTCTTGAGCGGCTCGTTCTCGTAGACGATGAGGTTGGCCAGCTCGCAGTGCTGGTAGCGCCGGGGAATGCGCGCCTCGCGCAGCAGCTCGGCGACCAGCGATTCGCGCCGGCACTCGCAGCGAGCGACGCGTCGGACGCCACCCACGTCAGCGGGGCGCCAGCCGGTACCGTCACAGAGGGTGCAGGGCATGGTGACTCGAACGCGGCGTGCGCCGCTCCGAGGATCGTGGAGCGGCGCGCGGACATGAAGCGCCTATGGTGAAACGTTTCGCGCCCGGCCGTCAACCGGAAACCGTCAGTTCAGGTAACTTCTCAGATCAGCCACCTTGCGTGATCGGCGAAGTTTCCCGCGCGCCTGCAGCTCGATCTGCCGGATCCGTTCGCGCGACAGCTGCAGCCGATCGCCGATCTGTTGGAGCGTCTGCGGCTCGCCGTCGCGCAACCCGTAGCGCAGCGCCATAACCTCCCGCTCCTTCGGTGCGAGCGCGCCGACTGCCGCTCGGAGCTGCTCGACGAAGGCGCGCCGGACCATCTCGTCGTCAATGGCGGGCTGCGTCCGCTGCGGCAGCACGTCGCCCAGCACGCGATCGCCGTCGTCCGGGGCCGCGCCGACGGGATCGCTCAGCGACCGGTCCTCGCCGCTGACGTGGAGCAGCGCGATCGCCGCGCCCGCGGAGATGTCCATGTCGTCGGCAATCTCCTGCGCTGAGGGCGCGCGGCCGAGCCGGTCGGTCAGCCGGGCGAGCCGGCGTCCGAACGTCGCGGAGGTTGCCGACAGCTTCGCCGGCAGCGAGAACGCTCTGGTCTGGCCGGAGAGCGCGTGCACGAGGGCTTGGCGGATCCACCAGACGGCGTAGGTGATGAACTTGACGTTCCGGCCCGGATCGAAACGTGCCGCCGCGGCGATCAGGCCCAGGTTCCCCTCGTGTATGAGATCGAGGAACGGCACCCCCAGGCCGCGGTACCGGCGCGCGTACGAGACCACGAAGCGGAGGTTGGATTCGACCAGACAGCGCAGCGCCTCCTGGTCGCCGTCGTGCCGAATCCGGAGCCCGAGGGTGTGCTCCTGCTCGGCCGAGAGGCGTGGGAAACCCGCAATCTGGCTCAAGTACGCTCGGAGCGTCTTCGGATCGGTCGCTGCATCAGCCGCGCGGGGCGCCACATCCTCATCATACTCCTCGGCGCGCGGGATCGCGCGGCTCCCCCCGCGCAGATGAGGCGGTCGCCCCGGAAGCAGGTTCGGCCTCCACGGGCGTCGCCTGGTGGGGCGCGGCGGCAGCCGCGGATCGGACCAAGTCGGTCGGCGTGGACTTGACCAGCGCGGTGCTCAGGCGCTGCTCCCAGTCCTCGAGGCCGCGCGCCAGCTCCTTCTTCACGTACTCCATGAACTCGTTGACTTCGTGCTGCATCAGCTCGATCTTCCGCCGCATGTTCAGGATGATCTCGACGCCGGCGAGGTTCACGCCGAGGTCCCGGGTCAGCGACAGGATCGTCTCGAGCTGCTCGAGGTCTTCCTCCGAGTACATGCGCGTGTTGCCCTCGGTCCGCGACGGGGTGAGCAGCCCTTCGCGCTCGTACAACCGCAGGGTCTGCGGATGGATGCGGTACTTCCGCGCGACCGCGCTGATCATGAAGTATCCCTGGGCCGACGCCTTCTTCGCCATCACAGCGCCAGATCCTTTCGGACGTCGTCGTGGTTGATCCGCCCGAACTCGCGGAGCAGCTCCTTCGAGCGCTCATCGACCACCTCGGGCAGCACGATGCGCACCTCGACGACGAGATCGCCGGGCGCGCCCGTCCTCGGAGACGGAACGCCGCGGCCGTGAAGCCTGAACTGCCGCCCGGACGGCGTCCCCGGCGGCAGCCGCAGGCGCGCGGGGCCGGAAGGCGTCGGGATATCGATCCTCGCGCCCAGGCCCGCTTCGTGAACGGCGACCGGCAGGTGCAGGTGCAGGTCGTCACCAATCCGCGTGAACAGGGGGTGCGGATCGACGGTCACACGCACGTAGAGATCGCCGGCCGGCCCGCCCCGCAGCCCCGCGTGCCCCCGGCCCGGCACCCGGATCTGCATGCCGTCGGTCACCCCGGCGGGGATGCGCACGGTGACTGTTTCCACGCGAGGCTCAATCCCCTGCCCGCCGCAGGTCCGGCACCCGCACTGGTGCAGCTGCCCTGTCCCCTGGCATGCCTCGCACGGCTTGGCGAATACCATGTGCCCGCGGGTCGATCGCAGCGCACCGACCCCCCGGCAGCTCGGGCATGGCGCTTCGGGCGCCTGCACGGCGCCGGCGCCGCCGCAGGTACGGCACCGCTCGAAGCGGGTGACGGTGACCAGTCGCTCGGTCCCCTGAATCGACTCGAGAAAGCCAAGCGACACGTCGCCGTGTAGATCCGAGCCGCGGACGGACTCGCGCCCCGCCGCCGCCCCATCCGGCCGCCGCAGCACGTCGGCAAACAGATCGCCGAAGGTCGACGAACCGCCCGCCGAGCTCACCTCAACGGAGAAGTCGAAACCCTCGAAGCCGAACGACGCCCCCTCCCTGGGCCGGTCGACCGTGCCGGTCTGGTCGTACTGCCGCCGCCGGTCGTCGTCGATCAGCGTCTCGTACGCGAAGACGACCTGCCGAAACCGCGCGCCGGCGGCGCGATCGCCGGGGTTGATATCCGGATGGAACCTCCGAGCCAGCCGGCGATACGCCCGCTTGATGTCATCCGGCGATGCGTCCCGCCGCAGCCCCAGCACACCGTACAGGTCCATACGCCCGTGCCCTCGTCCTTCCGTCCTCCGCCGTCGGCCCGATGGCGTCCCTACTTCTTCCCGTCGTCGACGACTTCAGCATCGATTACGTCGCCTGCGCCGGGACCAGGCCCGCTGCCCGGAGCACCAGGACCCGCGCCGGCCTGCGGACCTGCGGCGTCCGCCGTGCGCGCCTGCGACTGCTTGTACAGCACGTCCGCCATGGCATGTGAGGCGCGCTGCAGCTCGTCCATCGCCTTCCGCACCGCACCCGCGTCCTCACCCGACATCGACTTGCGCAGCGCCTGGACGGCCGATTCGATCCGCGACACGTCGCCGGCCGGCAGCTTGTCGCGGTTCTCGGTCAAGGTCTTCTCGACGGAGTACGCGAGGCCGTCAGCCTGATTCCGGACATCCACCCCCTCGCGCCTCGTCTTGTCCTCCTCGGCGTGCGACTCGGCCTCGCGCATCATCCGGTCGACCTCGTCTTTCGACAGTCCGCTGGAGGCCGTGATCGTAATCTTCTGTTCCTTGCCGGTGCCCAAGTCCTTCGCCTGCACGTTGACGATGCCGTTGGCATCGATGTCAAACGTCACCTCGATCTGGGGCAGACCGCGCGGCGCCGGCGGCAGCCCGACTAGGTTGAAGCGCCCCAGCGTGCGGTTGTCGTGCGCCATGGGCCGCTCTCCCTGCAGCACGTGGACCTCGACGCTCGTCTGGTTGTCCGCGGCCGTCGAGAAGACCTCGCTCTTCCGTGTCGGAATCGTGGTGTTGCGCGGAATCAGCGTGGTCATCACGCCGCCCAGCGTCTCGATGCCCAGCGACAGGGGCGTGACGTCGAGCAGCAGCAGGTCCTTCACCTCGCCCGACAGGACCCCGGCCTGGATGCCGGCGCCGACCGCCACGACCTCGTCCGGGTTCACTCCCTTGTGCGGCTCTCTGCCGAACAGGTCCCGGACGATGGCCTGCACGCGCGGAATGCGGGTCGAGCCGCCTACGAGCACGACCTCGTCAATCCTGCTCGGATCCAGCGCCGCATCCGACAGCGCCTGCCGCACCGGTCCGACCGTGCGCTGCAGCAGGTCCTCGACCAGTTGCTCGAACTTCGCCCGCGTGAGCTTGATCGACAGGTGCTTGGGCCCCGTCTGGTCCGCGCTGATAAACGGCAGGTTGATGTCGGTCTCCATGACGGTGGAGAGCTCCATCTTGGCTTTCTCCGCCGCTTCCTTCAGACGCTGGAGCGCCATCCGGTCCTTGCCGAGGTCGATGCCCTCCGCCTTCTTGAACTCGGCGATGATCCAGTCGATGATCCGCTGGTCCAGGTTGTCGCCGCCCAGGTGCGTGTCCCCATTGGTCGACTTCACCTCGACCACCCCCTCACCCACTTCGAGGATGGAGATGTCGAAGGTGCCGCCACCGAAATCGTAGACGGCGATCGTCTCGTCCTTCTTCTTGTCCAGCCCGTAGGCCAGCGCAGCCGCCGTCGGCTCGTTGACGATCCGCATGACCTCGAGCCCGGCGATCTGCCCGGCCTCCTTCGTCGCCTGCCGCTGCGCATCATTAAAGTACGCAGGCACCGTGATCACCGCGCGGGTCACCGGCTGGCCCAGGTACTCCTCCGCTGCGTGCTTCAGCTTCTGCAGCACCATCGCGGAGATCTGAGGCGGGGCGAAGCGCTCCTCCTTCCCGCCGGCCTGCACCAACACCGCCACGCGATCGCCGTCGCGCCCGACGCGGAACGGCACCATCTTCATCTCCTCGTTCACTTCGTCGAAGCGCCGTCCCATGAACCGCTTGATCGAGAACACGGTGTTCTCGGGATTGGTCACGGCCTGCCGCTTTGCCACCTGGCCGACCAGCCGCTCACCCGTCTTGGAGAACGCCACCACGGACGGCGTCAGCCGGCCCCCTTCGGGGTTCGTAATGACAACCGGCTCTCCGCCCTCCATGACCGCCACTACCGAGTTGGTGGTTCCGAGGTCGATCCCAATGATTTTGCTCATGTCTCTGTGCCCTCAGCAGACGCCAGCCGTCCGCAGCCAACGACTCGTGCCGGGCCTGGCTGTGCGGCACGACGCACGGCAGAGCTCGACAACTTAATCCCAGTATACTACAGAAATCTGAGTCTATACGTATCAAGACAGAAGCCCCTCGTGAAGAGGACCGTGTAACCTGCTGGCTGGTCGCAGGTTCAGCCGGCCGCAGCACTAGTGGGATTCCAGCCGTGTCCGTGTTATAGTGCCAGATGCCAGCCTGCCTCCAACGCTTCGCCTTCACGTCGAAGCGTGCCTCGTGACGGGGGTCTACCATGAAACACCGGGTTGCTGTCCTTGCCCTCGTGGCCGCTGGCAGCGTTGCGCTTGGAGTCCCTGCTTCCGCGCAGGATGCCGCGTCGCAGGCCTCGCCGCCAGCGCATCTCTCCGTTGTCGACGGTACCGCCACCCTCATCCGAGGCAGCCAGGCCGAGGCGGCCGTCGTGAACATGCCGCTGCTGGAGGGTGACCGGCTGCAGACCGACGCGGGACGTCTCGAGGTGCTCCTGCCGGACGGGTCGCTGGTGCACCTCGACGAGTACACGACGGTGGATCTGCTGTCTGCCGCGCTGATGCGCCTCGCGGGTGGGCGCGTCGTCTTTGTCGTGGCCGGCCGCTCAACCGAACGGCCAGCCTTCGACTACCAGATCGACGCGGCAGCGGGATCGGTGCGCATACTCAGGCCGGGAGAATACCGCGTGCTGCTGGTGGAGGGATCGGCCGGATTGGATCTCGAACTCGACGTCGTGCACGGCGAAGCCACGGTATCGAGTAACCAGGAGACGGTCGCCGTCCACGCGGGCGAGTGCGCATTCGTCAGCGAAGGGCTGGCGCCGTCGTACGCGCAGCCGTTTAACTCGGCGCGTCGGGACGCGTTCCTGCAGTGGAGCGAGGAGCGCCGGTACGCCAGCCTCGGGTACGAGTCCAGGCAGTACCTGCCCTCCGAGGTTCAGGTGTACGCCGGGGCGTTCGATCGATACGGCTCATGGGAACGTTCCGAGCCTTACGGGTACGTGTGGTACCCGCGAGTCTACGAGGACTGGCGTCCGTACTACGACGGGTTCTGGCGTCCCCTCGACTACTTCGGCTGGACCTGGATCGGGTACGACCCGTGGAGTTGGCCGACGCATCACTACGGCCGTTGGGGTTTCAGCGCGCGCGGCTGGTTCTGGATCCCCGGAAGGACGTGGGCTTCGGCGTGGGTCTCGTGGGGATTTGGCGCGAGCTACGTCAGTTGGTGCCCGCTGGGATGGAACGATCTTCCGGTCTTCAGCCTCGGCCTCGGCCTGCGGCTGGGCAGCGACCGCGCCTACGATTCCTGGTACGGGTGGACCACGGTTTCACGGCGGGCCTTCGGTGAGGCCGCGCGCGTGTCGGGCATCGCCGTGCCGCGTCAGAGCTTCGGGGTGCTCCGCGCCGGGCTCGTTGATCAGCACGGACCACCGCCGCTGCCCGGTCGTGGTGCCGGGCGGCCGGCCGGCGTGGCGGGAGCCCCCGATGGGGCGAGGGGCCGTGCCGTTCCGCGCGTCTCGACGACGACCGGGCCGGAACGTGCGGCGCCACAGTCGCAGGGCTGGGAAGTGGGGGGTCGCTCCGTCGTCCAGCCGCCGTCGCGTTCTTCGCGAACACCCGCCGGCGGGACCCGGTCGTCGGGCGCTGCCAACTCCGCGCCCCGGCGATCGCCAGAAGCGGCGAGCGGCGGTCTGCCCGCCTCCACCCCGCGCGGGTGGGCGACCCCGAGGTCGGGTGGCGGGGCCGCCTCCGGCGCTGTGCAGCCGAACGCCGAGACAACCCGTCGGACACCCGGGGGGGTCCGTTCTGAGCCGAGCGCGACAGGCGTCCGGCCGTCGGCGCCGTCACTGCGATCATCGCCGGCTCAAGGGACCGCCCCTCCGTCGTTCGCGTCCCCCAGTGTGCCGCGGACCTCGGGACGCTCGTCGCAGGTCGAGCCGCGCTCCGTGGCAGGCTCGGGCGCGACCGAGCCTCGCCTGCCAACCGCCGCAACAGTGCCGCGGGCGCAGGGGCGGCAGTCGCCCGCCTCGGGCCTGCCACGGGCGCCGCAGGTGGCGCCTCGCACTGCCCAGCCGTCAGGCAGGTCATCGTCTTCGCGCCCGTCGAGCTCCCCGTCGTCCTCGCGCCCATCGACCATGACATCGGTGCCGCGGGCGACGGCAACGCCGTCGTATTCGCGCCCGTCGGGCTCCTCATCGTCCTCGCGCCCATCGACCATGACGTCGGTGCCGCGGGCGACGGCAACGCCGTCGTATTCGCGCCCGTCGGGCTCCTCATNCGTCCTCGCGCCCGTCAACGATGGCGACGTCGCCGAGACCGGCTGCGCCGTCAACCGTCAGCCGGTCGCGGCCCCAGGGTTCACCCGGCGGCTCGTCAGCGGGAAGCCGCGCTCCCCGGCAGGCGGCACCACGCCGCCGGTAGCAGTTGGAGACATCATCGGCTGTGGCTCATGTCGTCGTCCGTGTCGCCCGCCGCGCCGGTCTCGTCGCGCTGTTCGTGCTCGCGGCCGGCGCCGGCATTGTGAGCGGGATCCTGTTTGCGTACGCGGGCGACCTGCCCCAGATCTCTGCCCTTGACGACTACTCCCCCAACACGATTACACGCGTGTTCGGCTCGCGCGGCGAGACCATCGCGGAGTTCGCCACCGAGCGGCGCGTCGTGATCGGGTACGACGACATCTCGCCGACGCTGCGGCAGGCAATAATCGCTGCCGAAGACGCCAGCTTCGAGCGGCATGTCGGGGTCAGTGTGACCAGCATTGCCGCCCGGTTGGCGCAGGACGTGTACGAGAAGATCCGGGACGTGATCACCGGCCGGTGGTCCCGTCCGGCCGGGGCGAGCACGCTCACCCAGCAGCTCGCGCGGAGTCTGTTCGCGCAGCAGATCGGCTACCGGACGGGCGACACGAGTCTCGAACGGAAGGTGAAGGAAGCCCTGGTCGCCGTCCAGATCGAGAAGCGCTACACGAAGGCTGAGATCCTCGCCCTTTACTGCAACCAGATGTACCTCGGAGGCGGAGCCTACGGGGTTGAGGCGGCCTCGAGGCTGTACTTCAACAAGCGCGCGCGCGATCTGACGCTCGACGAAGCGGCGCTCGTTGCCGGCATCTTCCAGCTGCCCGAGCGCCAGAGCCCCTACGTCAACATGACCTGGGCGACCCAGCGGCGCAATTACGTGCTGCGGCGAATGGCGGAGGAGGGCTACATCTCGAAGGCGGAGGCTGAGGCGGCCAGAGCGAGGCCTGTCGTGGTTGCCCCGCACGCAGAATCCGGCGGCACACTCGCGCCGTACTTCGTCGAGGAGATCCGAAAGCACCTCGAGCAGCGGTTCGGCGCCGACCAGCTGTATGGCGGGGGGCTCTCGGTGTACACCACGCTCGACGTCGAGTTGCAGGAGGCAGCCAACCGCGCCGTCGAGCGCGGCGTGCGCAACCTCGACAAACGTCGAGGCTTCCGCAAACCCGCGCGAAACGTGCTGGCCGAAGGCCTGTCCCTGGATCGGTACCAGGATGACAGGTGGAAGCACCCGATCGCTCCGGGGGATATCGTGCCGGCGCTGGTGGTGTCGGTCACGGGCGGCCGCAGCGGGGCGGCGCGAGTACGGTTCGGGCCGTACCATGCGGAGCTCGGCCGCCAGGCCGCCGCGTGGACGCGAAGGACCGCCGTCGCCGACCTGGTCAGGCCGGGAGACCTCATCGAGGTCCAGGTCACGACGTTGGACCAGGAGGCCGGCGTCGCGACCGTCCTCCTCGAGCAGCGTCCGAACGTCAACGGCGCGCTGCTGGCGATCGACAACCAGACAGGCCAGATCAGGGCGATGGTGGGGGGCATCAGCTTTGCCCGCAGCAAGTTCAATCGCGCAACCCAGGCGAACCGCCAGGTCGGGTCTCTCTTCAAGCCGATCGTGTATGCCGCGGCGGTCGACCGGGGGTACACGCCGGTGTCACTGTTGATCGACGAGCCCGTGAGTTACCCGGCGGCGCCGGGCGAGCCGCCCTACGCGCCGGGGAACTACGACGGCAAGTACGAAGGCCCCGTCACGTTGCGCCGCGCGCTGGAGCAGTCGCGGAATGTCCCGGCGGTGCGGGTGATGGACCGGCTGGGACCGGCGCAGGTGGTGGCCTTCGCACGGCAGTTCGGGTTCCGCGGCCCGATGCCGCCGTACCTCTCGCTGGCGCTGGGCGCCGCCGAGGCGAGCCTGATGGAGGTGACGGCGGCCTACTCGGTGTTCCCCAACCGGGGTGCGCTCGTGCGCCCGTATCAGGTGCTCCGGGTCGTGGGTCGCGACGGGAACCTGCTTGAGGAGACGCGCCCGGAGGGACACGATGCGATCCGGGCCGACACGGCCTTCGTGATTACGAGCCTGCTGCGCGGGGTCGTTCAGCGGGGCACGGGCAGCGCGGCCGCAGCGCTCGAGTGGCCGCTCGCGGGTAAGACCGGCACGACCGACGATTGCACCGATGCCTGGTTCGCCGGCTTCGATCCGAATATGACGGTCGCCGCCTGGGTGGGGTTCGACGAGAAGGTCTCACTAGGTCGCGCAGAGACGGGCGCGCAGGCCGCGCTGCCGATCTGGATCGAGTTCATGCGCGCCTACATCGACGCACGAGGCGACCGCTCCAACCCGCCGGCCTTCGAGGCCCCCGGCAACATCGTGTTCGCCACGATCGACCCGGCTACGGGCAGCCTCGCGCCCGCCGATCTGCCGGGGGCGATCACCGAGGCATTTATCGCCGGTACCCAGCCGGACCCGGGTTTCACGCGCTGACACAACAGGCCGCCGTCCGCAGCCGCGACGGCTCGACGCCAGGCAGCCCAGGAGCCGGACCCCCCAGGTTGCAGTGCGGGTCACACTGAACAGGCGGGTGCGACGCCGGCGCTCAGGGCTCGGTCAGATCGGCCTCGGGCCCGGCGGCTGCCAGCTTGCCGGCCGCCTTCCGCATCAGGTACGCCTTGATGAACCCGTCCAGGTCTCCGTCCAGCACACGGCTGACGTCGCCGACCTCCTCCTTGGTCCGGTGGTCCTTGACCATCTGGTAGGGATGCAGCACGTAGCTGCGAATCTGGCTGCCGAACGCGATGTCCCGCTTCTCTCCGCCCAACTGCTCGAGCTTCGCCTGCTGCTCCCTCATCTTCAGATCGAACAGGCGCGAGCGCAGCACCTTCATCGCCGAGTCACGGTTGCGGCCCTGTGACCGCTCGTTCTGGCAGGTCACGACAATGCCGGTGGGCAGGTGCGTGATGCGCACGGCGGAATCGGTGACGTTGATGTGCTGGCCGCCGTGGCCGCTCGACCGGTACGTGTCGATCCGCAGATCCTTCTCTTCGATCTCGACCTCGACGTCGTCGGGCAGCTCCGGCCAGACGAAGACCGACGCAAACGATGTGTGCCGCCGCGCCGCCTGGTCGAACGGCGAAATCCGCACGAGCCGGTGCACGCCTGCCTCCGCCAGCATGAGACCGTACGCATAGTCGCCGGCAAGGGTGAACGTGGCGCTCTTGAGCCCGGCTTCGTCTCCGGGCTGGATCTCGATGATCTCGCGTTTGAACCCGCGCCGCTCGGCCCATCGCAGGTACATGCGCAGGAGCATCTCCGCCCAGTCCTGCGATTCGGTCCCTCCCGCGCCCGGGTGGATGGTGACGATGGCGTTCTTCTGGTCGTGCTCGCCGCCGAGCATCTTCTTGATCTCGGCCGCCTCCACCGCGGCGGCCAGCCCGTCGAGCGCAGCCGTCAGATCCTGCACGACGTCTTCGCCCTGAGCGGCCCACTCCACGAGGACCGACAGATCGGCCTCGCGAGTGCGCAGACCCTCAATCGCCTCGCGGTCCTGCTCAAGCCGGCGGCGGCGCTGTAACACCCGCTGTGCTTCCGCCTGGTCCTTCCAGAAGTCGGGCTGAGAGGCCAACGTTTCGAGCTTCGCCAGTTCGTCTGCGGGGTGCAGTGCGTCAAAGATACCCTCTGAGATCCGACGACCGCCGTGAAAGGTCCGCCGAGCGCCGAAGCAGTTCGTCGAGCGCGAGCGCCATGGTCTATCCTCCACTCCCGCCGCTGGTGCGGCCGATCGTTCCCACGAGTCCGAGAGCCAGGGTCAGTGCGAGGCAGGCGTACGCCAGCAGGTCGCCGGTGCGGCCGTACAGGGTGCGGCCCGTCAGGAGCCGGGCTTCGCCGACGAGCACCGTGCGCTCGAACAGGGCCGAGCGGACGACGACGCGTCCGTACGGATCGACGATCGCGCTGATGCCCGTGTTGGCGGACCGTGCCAGATACCTCCCCTGCTCAATCGCGCGCATCGCCGCCTGCTCGAAATGCTGGTAGGGCGCCGAGGTCCGGCCGTACCACGCATCGTTGGTGATCGTGGTCAGCAACTCGCTCCCTGCGAGCACGAACTGCCTGATCAGCGCCGGATACACGATCTCGTAGCAGATGGCGGTGCTCACCTGGTGGCCATCCGTCGGCAGCATGACCGCCTCGTCGCCGGCCGAGAAATCCGAGACGGACTCGACCAGAGGCGACGCGAAGAACAGCAGCCGTTTGAACGGCACGTACTCACCGAAGGGCACGAGATGGATCTTGCGGTAGACCGCCTTGGTCTCGCCGTCCGGGCCGACGAGGTACGCCGCGTTGAAGTACTGCGGCGGCGGCGTGTGCTCGATCTGGTCGCTGCCGAAGAGCAACGTCGCGCGCGTGTCACGAGCGAGCTGGCGGATCGACTCGCGGCCGACCTCAGTCTCCTCGAAGAAGAATGGCGTGGCCGACTCTGGCCAGATGATGAGGCGGGCGCCTTTCTCAGCCGCCTCGCGGCTCAACTGCAGATACGTGCGGAAGATGGAGGTCGCGTGGGCCCTGTCCCATTTCTGGTCCTGCGCGATGTTCCCCTGGACCAGCGCGACGCTGATCGGCGTTCCCTCTCGAATCAGCGCGCCATCCGTTAACCGTGCGGCACCCCATACGGCGGGAACGGCAACAGCGGCGCCGGCCGCCACGACCGCCGCCACACGCCGCCGTCCCCTCGCCAGCACCGCATACGCCAGTGCGCCGCTCGCTCCGGAGACCAGCGCCGACAGGCCGTACACGCCGCACAGACTGGCCAGCTGGGCGATCGGCAGCACCGACGCCTGACTGTAGCCGAGCAGGACCCAGGGAAACCCGCCCAAGACCCATCCGCGCGCGTACTCCGTCGCCACCCAGATGGCGGGCGCGAAGAATGCCGCGCGCCGTCCCACCCGCGCGGCGAGTCGGCCCGTCACCACGGCAAACAGGGCGGGGTACAGGGCCAGGTACGCAACAAGGGCCAGCCCCACGAGGACGGCGACCAGACCGTTGAGGCCGCCGTAGGTCCGGATCACACCGGGGATCCAGTACAAGGTACCGGCGAAGTACACCGCACCGGAGGCGAGGCCGAGGAAAAACAGGTGCCGGGTCGAGGCCGGGCGCCGCGCGACGCCGGTCTGGGACACTCCCGCCAGCACGACAACCAGCGGAACCAGCGCGATCCACGCGAGACTCGGGTGGCCGAATCGGGGAAAGCTGAAAACGAGCAGAACGCCCGACAGGAGGGCTAGCGGGTAATCGATGGCTTAAACCGCTCCTCTTTCTCGAGACGCGCCCTGGCGTCTTCAGCCTCGCGCCGGGTCTTGTACGGGCCCACGCGGACCCGGTACAGCGTCGATCGGCTGCCGGGAGCCGGGTCGAGCACGTACGCGTTGTAGCCCTTCCCTACCAGGCGCTTGGCGATTGCCTCCGATGACGACCGTTCTCGCATCGCAATCACCTGCACCGAGAATCCCGTGGATCCGGCCTGGGGTGCCGAGGCGGCGGCTGGTTCGGGTTTCTGCGCTGTCTTCGCCGGCTCGGGCGCCGGCTTGGCCGGCTCGGCTACCGGCACCGGAGCTGTTTGCGCGGGCGGAGGCGTCGGCTCGGGTGTCTTCTCCGCGACAGCGGCAGCCGGCTTCTCGAGACGATCGTAGTAGCTCAGCTCATCGTGCACCGGTGGTGGCGGCGTCGCCGGCGGGGCGGCGGCACCGGACGCCCCGGGCGTGCCCGCGGCCGCCGGCGCGACGGCGCCGCCCGTGGCCGCGGCCACCAGGGCCGCCGAATCCGACGCAGTATCGCTCAGCGCGGCGGCCGCCTTCTCGACTCGGACGCCGCGCCCGACCATGACGCCCGACAGGAACACGACCACGGCAACCACGGCCGCCGCCATGAAGAGGAAAATCAGCTGCTTGCCATTGAGCTGTATCTCGTGGAAGCCGTCTTCGGACATCGATCGTCAGCCCTCTCACCCAAGCCGGGCCTCGCCGTCAGGCCGGTTGGCCGCTCAGCCCTGCGCCTCCGTCTTCGGTTTCAGCAGGTTCATCAGTTCGATCGGCAGCGGGAAGATGATCGTCGAGTTCTTCTCGGCCGCGATTTCGGTCAGCGTCTGCAGGTAGCGCAACGTAATCGTGACAGGCTCGGTGGCAATGACTCTGGCCGCGCCAGCGAGCTTTTCGGACGCCTCCAGTTCGCCCGCGGCGTGGATGATCTTAGCACGTTTCTCGCGCTCGGCTTCCGCCTGCCGGGCCATCGCGCGCTGCATATCGGGCGGCAGATCGACGTGTTTGACCTCGACGGCCGACACCTTGATGCCCCACGGATCGGTGTGCTGGTCGAGGATGTGCTGCAGCTGCTGGTTGAGCCGCTCGCGGGCCGACAGCAGGTCGTCCAGCTCGACCTGGCCGAGCACGCTCCGCAGCGTGGTCTGCGCCAGCTGCGACGTGGCGTAGTGGTAGTTCTCCACCTCGACGATGGCCCGCCGGGGGTCCATCACGCGGAAGTAGACCACCGCGTTGACCTTGACCGACACGTTGTCCCGCGTGATGACGTCCTGCGGCGGCACATCCATCACGATCGTCCGGAGGCTGACGCGCACCATGCGGTCGATCGGGGCAAAGACCAGGACGATCCCCGGTCCCTTCTCGTGCGGCAGCAGCTTGCCGAGCCTGAAGATGACGCCGCGCTCGTATTCCGCGAGGATCTTTATCGAACTGAAGATGTACAGGACCACGATCCCGGCGAAGAGCAGGATGGAATAATCCATGGTGTCCCTCTCGTAGCGGGCGTCAGTTCACGCAGCCGGCGGCGGGCCCGGTGCCACCCCGGCCGAATCACGTCGGACCGTCACCGTCAGTCCCTCGACCGACACAACGCGCACGCGATCGCCCGCCTCAATCGGCTCGGCTGCCCTCGCGCGCCAGATCTCGCCGTGCGTCGCCACGCGGCCGACTCCTCCGACCGGAATGGCCGTCAGCACCACCCCCGTCTCGTCGACCATCCCCGACTTACCGGTCACCGACCGCCGCCGCTGCGACACGACCGCCAGCCGCACCAGGAAGATCAGGATCGCCGACAGCCCGAGCACGACCGGGGCGATGACGCGCAGGCTCACCTGCAACTCAGGAGCGCTCGAATCCACCAGGATCATCGAGCCGAAGAGCAGACTCAGAATGCCCCCTGCACTGAGCAGGCCGTAGCTGGTCACCTTGACCTCCAGCACGAGCAGCGCGATGCCGAACAGGATGAGCAGCAACCCGGCATAGTTCACCGGCAGCACCTGGAACGCGAAGAAGGCGAGCAGCAGGCACAGGCCGCCGACCACGCCGGGCAGCACCGAGCCCGGGTTCCACAGCTCGACGGTCAGCCCGAGTGTCCCCAGGCTGAGCAGCAGGTACGCGATGTTGGGATGCGCGAGCGCGCTCAGGATGCGCTGCCTCAGCGACATCTCCATCCGTTCGATGCGCGCGCCCGACGTACGCACGACCACCGTGCTGCCGTCGAAGCGCGTGACCGTCCGGCCGTCAAGCTGGCGGAGCACGTCCGCGAGATCCGACGCCACGAAGTCGATGAGCGGCGGCGAGGCCTTGAGCGCCTCGGCTTCGGTGAACGCCCGGCTCTCCTTGACCGCCGCGTCCGACAGCGTCTCGTTGCGTCCCCGTTTGCTGGCGAGGTTCCGGACGTAGGCCGCCACGTCCTCCGCGGCCTTCTTCGACTGGGTCTCGTCCATCTGCTCGCCGGAGCCGCTGACGGGATGGGCGGCGCCGATGTTCGTCCCCGGCGCCATCACGGCGACATCGGCGGCGATGACGATGATAAAACCCGCCGAGGCCGCGTGCGAACCGGGCGGCGCGACATAGACCACCACCGGCGTCTTCGCCGCGATCATCCGCCCGACGATGGTTCGTGTGGAATCCACGAGGCCGCCGGGCGTGCGCAGCGTGAACACCACCAACTCCGCGCCGGCCTCGTCCGCGCGGGCGATTGCGTCGGCCATGTACTCCGCCGACACAGGGTGAATCAGCGCGTCCACCTCGGCGGCAATCACCAGCGGGCCCGTCGCAGCCGCCGGTGGGGGGGGCTGGGATGTGCCGGACGCGGTGGCGGCAGCCAGCGCCAGCACGCCCGGCAACGTCCGGAGGAGGTTCCCGAGTTTCATGGCTGAACCTGATACAGAGGCGCGGCGAGAAGTTACCCGGCCCATTATAGCGCGTTGGGCCGGTTCTCATCGCCGGGCGGGATCTTCGCCAGCAGCTGACGCGCCTCCTCGGAGCGGGGATCGAGGAGAACGGCGTGCTGAGCCTCGCCGCGCGCAAGCGCGGCCTCGTCCGAGGCCAGGTAGGCCTCGCCGAGCGCCACATGCGCGGCCGCGCTGTCCTCATCGCACCAGATGGCGATCTTCGCCGCTTCGATTGCCTCACGCACGCGACCCGATCGCAGCCAGACGCGCGCCAGCAGCACGTGTGCCTCCGCCTGGTACGGCGACAGGTACAGCGAGCGCTCGAGCTCTGAGGCGGCCTCGCGGTCCTTCTGATCGGCGTGCAGCCGCCGGCCGCGTTCGAGGTGGAACGCCGCCAGCTCCCTCTGCTCACGCAGCTCCTGTGGCATCCCCCCGGCCTCGGCCTCGGATCGCCCCGTCAGATCGAGGTCATCACTCACGCGCTCGAGCCCCGTCGTCACGGTCTCGAGGGTCCCTGCCGCGCGCGCCTCGCCCGCGGCGTACGCGGACGACAACCGGCGAGCCAGCTCGAGCTCGCGTTCGCCCGCGGCGGCTTCGCCGGCGGCCTTGAGCGCGGCGCCCAGCACGAAGTGCGCGTCAGCGTCGCTGGGCTTCCGCCTGACCGCCTCCCGCAGCCAGTAGATCGCCGCCGGCGCATCCCGGTCCAGCGCGTACGCATAGCCGAGGTTGAAGGCATAGTCGGGGGACCCGGGCTCCTGGTCCACCGCGCGCGAGAAGAAGTACGCGGGCGAACCCGCCTCAGCTGATCCGCCGCGGCGCATCTGCACCACGCCGAGGTTGTTGTGGACGGCAGCCGAGGGTGCCTGGTCCGCGAGTTGCTGCAGCGCCGCAAACGCCTCGTCGTACCGTTTGAGCTGAATCAAGGACAGAGACGCCAGGAACCGGGCCCGTCGATACAGCGGCGAGCGGTCGGACACGGCCGAGGCGGCCGCCAGGGCCTGCGGCGCGTCCCCTTGCGCCGTCAGCGAGTGCCAGAGCGCCACACGGGCCGCGTCGTAGGCTGCATGCAGGCGCAGGGCGGTTTCCAGAAACGTGACCTGGGCCTGCGGCGTGCTGGCAATCAGCCCCTTGACGTACTGCTCGAAGGCCGCGAGCGGCGGGCGTCCCCTCCCAGCCTCGCTGCCGAGAGGCGGAGGCGCGGCCAGCAGCCTCCGCGCCACACGGTCGAAGGTCGCAAACAGATCCGTCAGCGGCCCCGTCTCGATCACCTCCGGCTGAAACCGCCCCGAGTCGAGCCGGAGGCCCCGGGCCCTCACCGTCAACCGGTCGCCGTCGAGGGCCAACGTGCCCACCACGACGTCGGTGGCCCCGGCCAACCCGGCGACGCGGATGATGGTCGCGTAACTGAGCGCGGCCAACGCCGGCAGCTGCAGCGCCGCGCACGCCTGCAGCCGCTCCTCCCGCGAGATCACAGGCCTGCCGAGCGACTCGAGATCCTCCGTGAGCAGCACCGCGGCTCCTTCGACGAGCCAGAACAGCCGCGCGTCGCGGCTCACGTTCTCAAAGGGCATGACCACGACGCGCTCGACGTCGCGCGAGGCAGGCGGCGCCGCCCACCCCGCCGCGGAGCACGCCAGCGCCGCCAGGCAGCCGCCGATCACGGTCGCTGCCCGCGTCATCTGGCCGCCTCCCCCGCCCCGGCGGCCGCCGGGCCCGGCCCCGACGATGCCTCGGGGGCGGCGCCGATCGAGATCACACAGGAGGGGTCTCCCATGGCGCGGCACACGCCCGCGACGCCGGCACCCTCAATCCCGTAGGCACCAAGCAACTGGCTGAGCGCCTCAGCATAGAAGCCGCACAACGGCACCGGCGAACGGTCGCGGACACTGCAGAAGACCGACCCCCGAATCGTCAGCGTGGCGGTGTTGCGGCGCACCCGGATAACGGCCCGACTCCCCGGGTGGCACTGCCGGACCAGGCGACGCGCCGCCCGGAGCGCCAGACGCGACCGGCAGCGCGCGGGCAGCCAGCGCAGCAACACTCTCGGCAACCGCCAGCGAGCAGACAGCGACCACTCCGCGGCATAGCTGCCAGCCCGCTGCACCACCGCGTGGTACGCCGCGCCCTCCTGGCGCAGGAAGCTCAGCACCGCGGCGAGCGGCGCCGGCCCGATCGTGCCGTGCCAGAGGCCTTCCGGACGAAGCCAGTTCTCGTAGAACTCCAGGCGATCCGGCAACTGGTCTGCGATGGCTTGGTGCAGACTAGCGACGAGCAAACGACCGATTCCCGCGTCACGCATTTTCTGTTAAGGTAGAAGCGCTGAACGCACCAGTCACCGCGGCAATCCTCGCAGGAGGCCACGCACACCGGCTCGGAGGCCGCGACAAGACCGCGTTGCGCCTCGGATCGGAGTCCATCCTCGAGCGCCAGGTGACGGTGCTCCGAGAGATCACCGCCTCGATCGTCGTCGTGACGACGGCGCGCAGGCACGCGGGTGGACGCGGAGTCCGCATTGCGGTCGATCGCCTGCGCGGCGCCGGGCCCCTTGGTGGCATCTACACGGCCATCCAGATTGCTGCCCCGGGTGTCGCGCTCGTGGTCGCGGGCGATATGCCCTTTCTGACCGCGCCGTTCCTCCGCCGGCTCCTTGCCGCGGTCGCCGGAGCCGACGCCGCAGTCCCCAGAGCCGCAGACGGCTGGCAGCCCCTGTGCGCGGTCTACGCGCCCGGGGCGGCTGAGCCGATTCGACGGCGGATCGAGAGTGGGAGGCTCAAGGTGATCGACGCACTCGCGGACCTCCGGGTCCGCGAGGTCGGACCGGAAGAGATCGCTCGGTACGACCCGGACGGGAATCTGTTCTTCAACCTCAACACGCCGGACGACTACCAGCGAGCCTTGGCGGTCCTCCGCCGCTGAGCCCGGCGGAAGAGGCCCTTGCTCCCGGACCACAGCGTAGTGCAGCCGTGTGGGTGAGTCAAACAGCCCACGATCCCCGGCGCAAGCGGCGCGGTTCCGGGAGCGCAAACCGCGACGCGCAGGGAGCGTCGCAGACACAGCGGGTTACGCATGATTCTGCCATTACACGATCGGATTCGACAGCGCATCGAGGCCGTCCTGAAGACGCGCTACGACCTCGATCCCGTGTCGGGCCCCGGTATCGCGGTCGGGTATCCGCCGAACCGGGAGATGGGTGATCTGTCGGTCACCGTCGCCTTCGAACTCGCGCGGCGGCTGCGAAAAGCGCCTCGCGTCATTGCGGCGGAGCTGGCTGCCGAGCTGGGCCCCATTCCCGAGGTCGCGCGCGTGGAGGTGACCCCCCAGGGATACCTGAACTTCTTTCTCGACCGCCCGGCATTCCTCGCCGGCCGCCTCGCGGGGCCGTTGCCTGCCCGCGCGGCCGCCGGCGGGCCGAAGACCATCGTCGAGCACACCGCGATCAACCCGAACAAGGCCGCGCACGTCGGCCACCTCCGGAACGCCACGCTCGGCGACACGCTCGTGCGGGTCCTCCGTTTCCGCGGGGTGCCGGTCGAGGTCCAGAACTACATCGACGACACGGGCGTCCAGGTGGCGGACGTCATCGTCGGCTTCCGCGAGCTCGAGCACCTGGACCTCGACGGGATCCGGGCGGTCGCCGACTCAGCCCGGTTCGACTATTACTGCTGGGATCTGTACGCGCGCGTGACCGACTGGTACGCGGAAGAAAAGACCAGGCTCGCGATCCGCTCGGCGACGCTCCATGACATCGAGCGGGGCGGCACCGAGGCCGCCGCCATCGGCGCCTTCATCACCGATCGCATCGTGCGCTGTCACCTCGAGACGATGGCCCGGCTGAACGTGTACTACGACCTGCTGGCCCACGAAAGCGACATCCTGACCCTGCAGTTCTGGGCCACCGCCTTCGAGATCCTCAAACGGGAGGGCGCCGTGTTCCTCCAGCAGCAGGGACCGCTCGCCGGCTGCTGGGTCATGCCCATTGCGGACCGCGATCACGAGGACGCCCCCGGCGCGGCGCCGGCCGTCGAGGGCACCGCCGACGACGCCGACTCGGCGGAGGCCCGAGAGAAGGTGATTGTGCGATCGAATGGGACGGTCACCTACGTCGGCAAGGACCTGGCCTACCAGTTCTGGAAGTTCGGCCTGCTGGGCCGCGATTTCCGTTATCGCGGCTTCTACCGCCAGCGGAACGGGGTGCTGCTGTGGGTCACGACATCCGATCCCGCGGCGGGCGAGGCGACGGCGCCCGCCTTCGGCCATGCAGCCGCCGTCTACAATGTGATTGACGTCCGGCAGTCCTACCTGCAGCAGCTCCTCAGGCAGGGGCTGACGGCAATCGGGCACCCGGATGAGGCGGAACGGTCGGTCCATTTCTCGTACGAGATGGTGGCGCTCTCGCACCAGACGGCGCGGCAGCTGGGGTACGGCGCCGACAGCGCGGAGCCTGGGCGGCCGTTCGTCGAGGTGTCCGGACGCAAAGGGCTGGGCGTCAAGGCCGATGACCTCCTCGACGCCATGGTGGCCAAGGCGGAACACGAAGTCTCCCGCCGGAATCCCGACCTCGATGCCGCCGCCCGGCGCCGGATCGCAGAGACCATCGCCGTCGCAGCCGTGCGGTACTTCCTGATCAAGTTCTCCCGGGGCAAGGTGATTGCCTTCGACATCGACGAGGCCTTGAATTTCGAGGGTGAAACGGGGCCGTATCTGCAGTATGCTGTCGTGCGAGCGAACAACATCTTCGTGAAGCTGCAGGAGCGCGAGGGCCTGGACGAAGACGGGATCCTCGCCGCCCTGGCGGAAACCCCGGAAGCCGAGCTGGCCGGCGGCGCGCACGGACAGGACCTCTGGGCGCTTGTCCTCGAGGCTTCCCGTCTCGACGAGGTTGTCGAGCAGGCGGTCCGGACGCTTGAGTTTTCAGTGCTGGCGAAGTACGCGTTCGGGCTGGCGCAGATGTTTAACGCCTTCTATCACAAGTACCCGATCCTGAACGAGGAGCAGGTCGCTGCGAAGCGATGGCGCGCTGCGGCGGCCAGCTACTTCCGGATTCAGCTCACGCGGGCGTTGGACCTGATGGGTCTCCAGGTCCCGCCGCGGATGTAGCACCAGCACCCAGAGAGGCGCCGTCTCCGACGTTCCAGACCGAGGACTCCCCTGATGCCACCCATCATCGGCGTCACGTCGTGCCGTCAGCTGCCGGACTACACGGAATCGGTCCGCCGCGCGGGGGGCGAACCCGTGGTGCTCGACCTGACGAAAGACCAGCCTGCGGCGGCGATCGCCGCCATCAAGGGCCTGGTCCTGACCGGCGGAACCGACGTCGACCCCGCTCGGTACGGGGAATCCTGGCGCGTCCCGGCCACGCCGACCGAGCCCGAACGCGACGAGTTCGAGATGGCGCTCGTCCACGCGGCGGCCGGCGCCGGCATGCCCATCCTCGGCATCTGCCGCGGCATGCAGGTCCTGAACGTGGCGCTCGGCGGCACGCTCGTCCAGGACATCGCCACGGAGCTGCCGGGGTCGCTCGAGCACACGGTGCCCACGCCGCATCAGGCACTCGCGCACGAGGTCTGGATCACGCGCGGCAGTCTGCTATGGACGCTGATGCAGGAGAAGCTGGCGGAGGGCGATTCGTGCCGCGTCAACAGCCGGCACCATCAGGCCGTCAAGCAGGCGGCCTGTGCGTTCGAGGTGACGGCCACGGCTCCTGACGGCGTCGTCGAGGCCATCGAGTGCGGCACGAGCGGCTTCTGCCTCGGCGTCCAGTGGCACCCTGAGAACTACTGGCGGACGGGCGAGTTCCGATCGCTGTTCGAGGGCTTCATCGAGGCGTGCGCGAACCGGACGCGATAGCGCTCACGCCCCGCGTCAGCACCGCCACGGTTTCGACGTGTGCCGTGTTCGGGAACAGGTCGAACGCCTCGACGTGAGCCATCCGGTAGCCCGCATCCACGAGCCGCCTGACATCCCGCGCCAACGTCGCCGCATCGCACGAGACAAACACGATTCGCGCCGCGCCTGAACCCGCGAGGCCTGCCGCCGCATCGCGGGACATGCCGGTTCGTGGGGGATCGACAATCAGCGTCGTGTCCGGGGCGAGCCGCCTGGTCTGCAGGAACCGCTCGACCGCCATCGAATGTGCACGCAGCGCGGGCCCCCAGGGTTTCGCGTTTGCAGCGAGATCCGCGGAGCCTGTCCTGTCCCCTTCGACAGCCTCCACGTTGCTCCAGCCCGCGGCGGCCAGCGACACGGCGAACAGCCCGGCGCCCGCGTACAGGTCGACGACGGGACCGGGCGGCACCAGCTTCAGCACACGGGCGACCAGTTCCGGCAGCAGAAACCGGTTCGCCTGGAAGAACGCTCGCACGTCCCGACGCAGCACGGCCACCGATGACCCGCCATCGAGGGCAGGGATCGGCAGCCGGTCGGTGACCGTGGGCATCCCTCTCAGGATGACCGCTCCGGAGCCGTCCCGCCGTGACGCGCTGACGCCGGTGACGGGCAGCTCGTCGCACAGCGCGGCCAGGACTGCCGGCTGAATCCCGCCGCAGACCTCGAGGTGCAGCGCGCGGTCGCTGGCCGGGATGTTCTCGGCCAGCTCGACCTCCGTCACCAGGTCGAGACGCGACGCGCGCAGCCGGTCGGACAGCCGCGTCAGCAGGTCTGTCGTCTCGGCGAGCAGCTGCGCGGTTCCGGCCGGATCGCACAAGTCGTGCGTGCCCTCGCGGAAGAAGCCGATCACCCCTCGGCGCACGTGCAGCCGCGCGCGCATGCGGTAGCCCTCGGAGGGCGAAGGCGCCACGGGCACTGAGGCGGGCAGCGGCAGCCGGGCAATGCGCGTGAACGCGTCGGCGACAATGGCCGCTTTCAGCGCGAGCTGGCACTCGTACTTTGCGTGGAGGTACACCTGGCCGCCGCAGGCCGGGTCGCCGATCGTGGACCGCCGATCGGGCGACGGCTCCAGGACCTCGACCGTCGCAGCGTAGGCGACACCCCGGCTCACGCGCTCAACTTGCGCCCGCACCTGCTCGCCCGGCAGCGTGCCGCTGACCAGCACGACCTCGCCGTTGTGCCGGGCGATCATCCGGCCGCCGGCGGCCGGCTTCTCCGCGCGAAGGACGACGTCCGATCCAGGGTGCAGCATTGGCGGCCTCCCCGCCGGCCTCACGCCTCGAAGATCAGCGTGGGCAGACCGAAGCGCTCCCGGACGAGGCGACGAAGGGAGGCTTCCACGGCCTGACGATAGGCCGCGGCCGGCATGCGCGCGCGGAAGGGATGCAGATCGGTCGCCGCCAGTTGTTCCAGCGCCGCCAGGTCCGCGGTGGAGAGCGCCGCGCGCGCAGCCGACACGAGGGACTCGTCAAGCGCCCCAAGGCGCCCGAGCAGCGCGGCGCGTCCGGCGCCTCGATATCCCGTCTTGAGGGTCTGCGCCGCGCCCAGCTCCTGCAGCGCCTCGTCAAGCGCCGAGGCAAGTGAGGCAGGAAGGCTGCTGCCGACCCGGACCGCCGTGAGCCGAATCATCACCCGAGTCACGTGCGCGGGAAGAGAGGATCTGCCCCCCCGCCGCGCAGTGGCTTCCGAGGCGGCGGCCGGCGCCGCAGATGCCGGGCCGGGCTCCTCCGGCGGACCGGACGGTCCACCCAGCACACCGACGGCGCGCCGCCACTGGTCGAAGAGGTCGAGGACATCCGCCTCGCAGAAGTCGATCCGCACCGGCCGGCGCCGCGGCCCCTTGGCGTAGTACCGCGCGAAGTACCGGTCGATCCCTGCGAACGCCACTTTGAGAGGCACGCCGCGCTCAGCCCACGCGGTCACACGCTCGAACGACGGGCCGACGATCCGGATCAGGTGGCCGTCGTTCTTGCGGCACAGGTACCGTTCGATCTCCTCGCAGTACTCCCCTGGGGTCATGGCGTCAGGCCGCGGGGCCGCCGTCCCGGCTGGTGTTCCGCTCCCAGATCAGGCGCAGCCCGTGCAGCGTGAGGTCGCGGTCGACGGCGTCGATGACGGCTGTCTCCGGGGCAATCAGGTCGGCCAACCCGCCGGTGGCGACCGAGACGGCTTCGCCGCCGAGTTCCTGGCGCATTCGGCGGACAATACCTTCCACCAGGCCGACATAGCCGTAGAAGAGCCCCGATTGCATCGAACCCACCGTCGAGCGCCCGATGACGCGCTCCGGCCGCCGGATGTCGACCCGAGGCAACCTCGCGGCCCGTTGAAACAGCGCATCAGCCGAAATCTGGACGCCCGGGCAGATGACACCTCCGAGGTACTCTCCGGCGGCCGTAATCGCATCGAAGGTTGTCGCGGTGCCGAAGTCCACCACGATCACCGGCTTGGCTGCGGGCCGGCCGTACCGTTCGAATCCGGCGACGCCGTTGACGATCCGGTCGGCTCCGACATCCGATGGAGGCTCGTACAGCACGGGCATGCCCGTCTGCACGCTCCCCTCCACGACCAGCGGCGGGCGGCCGAAGTAGCGCGCGGCCATCTCGGCGGTCGTGCCGGTCAGTTGCGGCACCACCGACGAGACGACGACGCCGCCGACGTGCGAGACGTCGAGCTGCCGGTGCCCGAACAACTGGCTGATCCAGATCCCCAGCTCGTCGGCCGTCCGCTGGCGGTTCGTCGAGAGACGCCAACTGTGCACGAGCGTGTCGCGCTCGAAGATGCCGACAACGATATTGGTGTTGCCGATGTCGATGGCAAGCAGCATAGGTGATGCGCCCCGCAGACAGTGGCCGGCCGTGCGCGATCAGGGCCACCGGACTTCGCCGGCGGTGATGCGCTCGATTCGGTCTCCGACACGCACACGGAGCGCCCCGTCGTCGTCGATGCCGGCCGTGACGCCCGAGCGCACGCCCTCCGGAGCCGTCCACTCGACGCTCGCGCCCGTGCTGGACGGAGCGAGCGATCGCCAGCGACTCAGGATACCATCGAACTGCGACGCCCGCAGGCGCGTGTACTCGTGCGCGAGAGAGGTGAGCGCCGCGGCGAGTATCGCTCCCCGCTCAACGGGACGGCCGAGCTCGGCTTCGATCGATGTCGCTCGGCGAGCAAGGTCGGGCGGATAGTCGGCCGCGCGGAGGTTGATGCCGAAGCCCACGACAACGTGGTGCAGGGTGCCGTGCGCGAGGTGCCCCTCGGTGAGAATGCCGCAGAGCTTCCGGCGCTCCACCACGAGGTCGTTCGGCCACTTGATGTCGACGGGCAGGCCCGTGGTCAGCCGAAGGGCCTCGGCGAGCGCGACGCCGGCGACGAGGGTGAATAGCGCCATCGGGCGCGTCGCATCGGGCCTCAGGATCACCGAGACGTACAGCCCCGCCCCCGCCGGCGAGAACCATGCGCGGCCCATCCGCCCCCGGCCCGCGCTCTGCGCCCCAGACACCACGACGGTTCCTTCGGCCGCGCCGGCGAGCGCCAGGCGGCCGGCGACGTCGTTGGTCGATCCGACCAGATCGTAGTACAGAAGGGGCTCGCCGAACGGGCCCAGCTGGTCGCGCACGCGCGCGATCGCATCGACGAGATCGTCAGGCGGCGTCACCCTTCCAGTTCCTCGATCGTCGCTCGAGCCTTGGCCATTTCGGCCGCCAGGCGGTCGCGGCGCCCGCGCGCCGCCTCGACCACTGCAGCCGGTGCCTTCGCCACGAACGCCTCGTTGCCCAGCTGGGTCTCGACCCGCGCCAACTCGGCCTGCTGCTCGGCGAGCTTCTTGTGCAGCTTGGCCAGCTCGCCGGCGCGATCGCCGTGGGGCATGTCGATGTGCACCCGAATCTCCCCGTACAGGCGGGTCACGCGATCCGGCCGCGCGGCAACGCTCTCCGCAAAGGTGAGGCTCGAGAGCCCGGCGAGCGAACGCACGTAGCCGGCCAGGCGCTCGAGCGCACGCCGCTCGTCCGCTCCCGCCCCCTCAGTCGTCACCCCCACCTTGGCGGAGGGTTTGACGCCCCGCTCGGCGCGCGCCGTCCGGATCGTCGTGACGAACCCCTGGAGCAGCGCCATCTCGGCGACGGCCAGCTCGTCCACCCACGTCGCGCGGTACGCCGGAAACGACGCCAGCGTCAACGTTGGCCCGTCCTGCGGCCGCCGCGGCAGCTGCTGCCAGAGCTCCTCGGTCACAAACGGGATGATTGGGTGGAGCAGCCGCAGCACCGAGTCGTGCACCTCCACGAGGACCGCCCTCGCCGTGTCGCGCTCGGCCCCGCTCGCCTGGAGGTGCCCCTTGACCATCTCGATGTACCAGTCGGCGTACTCGTGCCAGACGAAGTGGAACAGGCGGTCGGCCGCGACGTCGAACCGGAAGCTCTCGAACGCCTCGTTGACCTCGCGCGTGACCTGGTTGAGGCGGTGCAGGATCCACCGGTGGATCTGCGCCAGCGTCTCGAAGGCCGGCACGGCGGGCCGGGCGGGCAGATCGCCGACGTGCATCAGCACGAAGCGCGAGGCGTTCCAGATCTTGTTGATGAACTGGCGGTACCCCGCCATCCGCCCCTCGGAGAGCGGAATGTCCATCCCCGGCGCGGCCATGGCAGTCAGCGTGAACCGCAGCGCGTCGGCCCCGATCTCGTCCATAACCTCCAGCGGATCGACGACGTTGCCGCGCGACTTGCTCATCTTCTGGCCGCCCTCGTCGCGCACGAGCCCCGTGATGTACACGGTGCGGAACGGCACGTCGCCGGCGAACTTGACGCCCGCCATGATCATCCGCGCGACCCAGAAGAAGATGATGTCGAAGGCCGTCAGCATCAGATCCGTCGGGTAGTACCGCTCGAGGTCGCGCGTCTGGTCGGGCCATCCCATCGTGCTGAACGGCCACAGCTGAGAGCTGAACCACGTGTCGAGCACGTCGGGATCCTGGTGAAGGATGCCCCCGCAGGCGCACGCCGCCGGCGCCTCCTCGGCGACGATCATCGTCCCGCACGCGCGGCAGTACCACGCCGGGATGCGGTGCCCCCACCACAGCTGCCGCGAGATGCACCAGTCGTGGATGTTGGTCATCCACTCGTTGTACGTCTTGACCCAGTTCTCCGGCAGGAACCGGACGCGTCCCTCCTCGACGACGCGGATCGCCTCGGCGGCGAGCGGCGCCACCCGCACGAACCACTGGGTGGACACGAGCGGCTCCACCACCGCGTTGCACCGCTGGCAGCGGCCGACCGCATGCTGGTGATCCGTCGTCTTGGCCAGCAACCCCTCGCGCTCGAGCTGCTCGACAACCGCCGCACGGGCCTCGAACCGATCTCGCCCGGCGTACGGCCCCGCCTCGGCCGTCATCCGCCCGTCCTCGTCGATCACGATCACCTGCGGCAGGCCGTGCCGCTGGCCCATCAGGAAGTCGTTGGGGTCGTGAGCCGGCGTCACTTTGACCGCGCCCGTGCCGAACGAGGGGTCCACGAAATCGTCCGCGACGATCGGCAGCACCCGGCCGATGATCGGCAGCCGCACCGCGCGCCCCACCGCCGACCGGTACCTCTCGTCCGAGGGGTTGACGGCAACGCCCGTGTCCCCCAGCATGGTCTCGGGGCGGGTCGTCGCGACGGTCACCGCCTCCTGCCCTTCGACGCCGGGGTACACCACGTACCACAGCTTTCCCGCAGTGTCCGTGTGTACAACCTCGAGGTCGGACAGAGCCGTCCGACAGCGCGGACACCAGTTGACGATGTAGCGGTCGCGGTAGATCAGGCCCTCGCGGTACAGCGAGACGAACACACGCCGGACCGCCCGCGACAGGTTGTCGTCGAACGTAAATCGCTCGCGCGACCAGTCGACCGACTCGCCGAGCTTGCGCATCTGCCCGGTAATCGTCCCGTGGCTCTGCCCCACCCACTCCCAGACTCTCGCCACGAACGCCTCGCGGCCGAGATCGTGGCGCGTCTTTCCCTCGGCTGCGAGCTGCTTCTCGACGACGTTCTGCGTCGCAATGCCGGCGTGATCGGTGCCGGGCAGCCAGAGGACGTCGTAACCCGACATCCGTTTCCACCGCGCGACAATGTCGGGCAGGGTGTGGTTCAGTGCGTGCCCCATGTGCAGCGAGCCGGTCACATTGGGCGGCGGCAGCACCATCGAAAAGCGGGGGCGGAGCGAGTCGGGATCGGCCCGAAAGGCTCCGATCGATTCCCAGAAGGCGTACCACTTCTGGTCGACCTCGGCGTGGTTAAATCCCTTGGGCAGCGGAGCATCCATGACCTTTGATCCTAGTGGTTGTGCGCCTCCGGCTCAAGCAGGCGAGGGATTGCCCCTCGGCAAGGCGCCGCAACCTGTCTGCGCGGCCGGATGGGGCATGAACATCCGGGGGGACCGGAGCCGGACGGGTGGACGAGGGAGCCCGCCTATCGAATCGACGCCTTCAGCCGCTCGATTTCCTCGCGGACCAGCCGCTCAGCGATCGCCGACACCGTGTCGGCCACCGCGTTCCTCGCGGCGCCTCCGGTGAGCTGATCCATCACGCGGCGGGTCACCGCCTCGACCACGTCATCAACCGGCGCCGGCGGAGGCGCCAGGAGAAGGCCCGCCAGCGCCGCCGGCGGCGTGCCGGCCTGCGCCGCGGCCTGCTCAGCCTCGAGCAGCGCGGCAAACGCGTTCGCCGGCGTCAGCGGTTTGGCCGGCGCGACACTCTCGTGTCCTCGGTCTTCTGCCGGGCTCGCTGCCGACGCAGGCGCGGCCGTCGAAGCGGGGGCACCCGCATCTGCGGGGCGAGGCGGTCCACCAGGCCGGGGGACAGGTGCCTCTGCCCGTTCCTCCGCGTGAGGCGGCTGTGCCAGGCTCGCGAATGCCGCGTCGAGCCGATCGAAGTAGTCGTCCAGCGAGACTGCGGAGCTGGCAGGGCGGCTTGGGAGTTCCGCGGCGGCAGCCTCCGCCGGCACAGGCTCGACAGCCGCAACCTGGCGGCCAACATCCGGCGCCGTGGCGGGAGGGCCAGCCGTGTCGCCGCCTGCGGCGGCAGGCGAGGCGCCCGGGAGTCCCAGCAGTTCCTTGACGCGCGCGATCAGCTCGTGGGGTTCGAACGGTTTCGCCAACACGCCGTTCGCCCCGACGTCGCGCACGCGGACTTCATCGACGGGCTCAAAGGCGCCGGTCAGCAGCAGCACGGGGATGTGCGCCAGATCGGCGCGGCCCTTGACGAATGCCGACACCTCGTAGCCGTCGCATCCGGGCATGCCGACATCGGCCAGCACGATGTCGGGCGCTTGGCGCGCGATCTCGGTGATGGCCTGCCGGCCGTCACCGACCGCGATCACCCGCACGTCCTCGTCGGCAAACGTCAGCTCGATGACACGCTGAATCGTGATGCTGTCATCGGCAAGCAGGAGTGTGTGCGGCATCTCGTCCCCCCGGGACTCGTGTCGGGACCCGTGATGCAGGGTACCGTCACGATGCGATGAAGTCAAGAATACACAATAACTTATCGACCTCATGCGGCCGGCAGGACAGGGCGCGCCCACAGGACGGCCCCTGCTGAACCGGGCCAACCGCAAGACGAGGCCGGCCTCCAGGCTGGCAGGCCCGCCTGCCCCCGGCAGCCGGTGCCGGCTGCGGCCGCACGGCCCGCCCGTGACAGGCGTGACGGCGGGACGCATTGAATCTCATTCGGTGTTAGAATCGTCACGGTGTCGATCGTTCGGCCTGGGAGTCGTTATTCGATAAATCGTTCACTTCCGCGGAGGAGGTCCCAGTGAGCACGGCGAATCAGAAGGTCTTTAACCCGTTCGAGATGGCGCAGGCCCAGTTCGACAAGGTGGCGGACATCCTCAATCTCGATCAGCCGACGCGCGACCTGCTCCGCTTCCCGCTGCGCGAGTACCAGTTCGCGATTCCCGTCCGCATGGATGACGGCCGCGTGCAGGTGTTCCGAGGCTTCCGCGTCCAGCACAACGACGCCCGCGGCCCAGCCAAGGGCGGCATCCGCTTCCACCCTCATGAGACGCTGGACACCGTCCGCGCGCTCGCGACGTGGATGACGTGGAAGTGCTCGGTGGTCGACATCCCGCTCGGCGGCGGCAAAGGCGGCGTGATCTGCGATCCCCACAACCTCTCGGCGCGCGAGCAGGAGGCGATCTGCCGCGGGTGGGTCCGGCAGCTCGCCAGGAACGTGGGGCCGGTCAACGACGTGCCGGCGCCCGACGTCATGACGAACCCTCAGCACATGCTGTGGATGCTCGACGAGTTCGAAGCGATCCACGGCGGCCGTTACCCCGGCTTCATCACCGGCAAGCCGGTCGGCATGGGGGGATCGCTCGGGAGGACCGAGGCAACGGGGTACGGCGTGGTGTTCACCGTGCGCGAGGCGCTGGCGGAGCTGGGCGTGCCGATCGCCGACACGACGGCATCAGTGCAGGGATTCGGGAACGTCGCGCAGTACGCCATCGAGCTCTTCCACAAGCTCGGCGGCAGGGTCATCTGCGTGTCGTGCTGGGACCAGCAGGACCGTGTCTCCTACACCTACCGCAAGGCGGGAGGGGTCGATCTCGCCGAACTGCAGAGCATCACGGATCGCTTCGGCGGGATCGAGAAGGCCAAGGCGACCGGCCTCGGCTACGAGGTGCTGAGCGGCGACGCCTGGATCGAGCAGGAGGTGGACATCCTGATTCCGGCGGCCATCGAGCACCAGGTGACCGGCGACAACGTCCGCCGAATCCACCGAAGGGTCCGCCTGATTGCGGAAGGCGCGAACGGCCCGACGACGCCCGAGGCGGATACGGTGCTTCAGCAGCGAGGCATCTTCGTCGTCCCCGACTTCCTGGCGAACGCGGGCGGCGTGACCTGCAGCTACTTCGAGCAGGTACAGGGCAACATGAACTTCTTCTGGAAGAAGGAGGAGGTCCTCGAGAGGCTCGACGCCAGGATGACCGCGGCGTTTGCCGCGGTCAGCGAACTGGCACGCCGGCGCAAGCTCTACATGCGGGATGCTGCGTATGTCATCGCGGTCAGCCGCGTGGCCGAGGCCTGTCGCATGCGCGGGTGGATCTGATCGGGAGCCGGCCGCGCGTCGGCCGTCGTGATGCCCTGAGTCTGCCAGGGGTGGCCGGCGGGTGCTCGCGCCCGGCCGCCCCGCCTGCCTGTCCCTCCCCTGCCGCGCTTGCCTGTCGGCGTCGCGCGGCGTCCGCCTCACGCGCCTGCCTCACCCGCCTGGCGTTTGGCCGCCTCCTGCGGCACAATCGTCCCAGCACGGCGCGCCGCGCGGCGGTGCCATCCCCCTGAGGTGCCCATGAACGCTGACCCGAAGAACGGGCCGCAAAGCGGCGTCGATTCGTTGCGAGAGCGGGCCAAGGAGCTGCGGTGTCTCTACGCCGTGTCGGACATCATGCAGGATGCGGCGCTGTCGCTCGATGACGTCTTCAGGGCCGTCGTCGAGGCGGTCCCCTCCGGCTGGCAGCACCCGGCCAGCTGCGTGGCGAGGATCACGCACGGGACGGACGTCTACGAGACGCGTCGGTACGAGCCGACGCCGTGGACCCAGCGCGCGAGCTTCTTCGTCAACGGCTCGCTGGCCGGCTCGATCGAAGTGGCCTATCGGGAGGCTCCGCCCGATCCGGCCGAGCCCTTCCTGCTGGAAGAGACCAAGCTGATCAACACGATCGCCCGGTGGCTGGGACGCAGCATCGAGTCCCGGCTGGCCGACTCGACGCCCGCGGCTGCGGCCTCCCGCGCCGCCGCCGCCGACTCCGGCAAGCCGGAGTGGGAGATCATTCTGGATCTCCTCAAGGACACCGACGCCGTCCTGTGGCGGCGCATCCTGCGCCGCCTGATGAACCACCTGTCCAAGCTGGGCGTCCCCGGCGTGCAGCGGCTGATCATGCGCCTCGGTCCCGCCACATACGCGGAGCGGGATCGAGACTCGCGCGGTGCGAACCAGCCGCTGCCCAGAAGCGACGCAGCGAGAGTGACGAAGCTCTTCGAGGAGATCATCCGCCTGGCATCCATCGCGCTGCCCGCTGATGACCTGGCGGTGCTGGTGAAGCAGTGGATCCGCCAGGACAGGCTGGGCTTCCTGGCGATGGCCACCGAGCAGCGTGACCGGTCGCTCGTCGAGTTTATCGAACTCGTGAACCGGTTCTGTCGCTCCGCGCAGGAAGGCGAGGCCGCCCTCGCGCCGGCAGACGATCTGAACGTGCGCGTGACGCTGGCGCGCCGTTTCCTGACGGACCGGCTGTCGTTTATCGGCGCGGCGAAGGAGCACCTGAGCATCCATGACTTCGGACGGCTTCTGAGCCGCGTGATAGGCCCTCCTCAGGGCGATGGGCAGCTCGGCGGCAAGACGGCCGGCCTCTTCCTGGCCGAGCGCATCCTGAAGAAGAAGGGCGCGGGCAACCGCCTGATTGAAGGCGTTCGTATTCCCCATGCCTGGTGCCTGACCTCCGACGGCCTCTTCGAGTTCGTCCGCTACAACAGCCTGGAGGACATCCAGAGTTTTAAGTACTCGACCAGCGACGAGGTCTCGGAAGGCTTTCCGTACCTGGAGCAGATCTTCAAGCACTCCTTCTTCCCGCCCGAGATGCTGAAGGACCTCAGGGTCGCGCTCGACGATCTCAGCGACTGGCCGCTCATCGTCCGCTCCTCCAGCCTGCTGGAGGACAGCGAAGGCTCGGCATTCTCCGGGAAGTACCGGAGCCTGTTCCTGCCCAACACCGGCTCGCGGGAAGAGCGGCTCTCAGCCCTCGTCGACGCGATTGCGGAGGTCTACGCGTCCGTGTTCGGGCCCGATCCCATCCAGTACCGCAAGGAGCGGGGCCTGCTGGACTTCATGGAGGAGATGGGAATCCTGATCCAGCGCGTCGTGGGCACGCGCGTGGGGCGGTACTTCATGCCGGCGTTCGCGGGTGTCGCCTTCAGCCACAACGAGTTCCGGTGGTCGCCGCGGATCCGGCGGGAGGACGGCATGATCCGGCTCGTCGCCGGGCTGGGCACGCGCGCCGTCGACCGCGTCGGCGAGGACTATCCCGTCCTGCTGTGCCCGGGACAGCCCGGCCTTCGCGTCAACGTGCGGCCGGACGAAATCGCGCACTACTCCCAACGGTACGTGGACCTGCTGAACCTGGACGAGGGCAGGTTCGAGTCGCCCCACGTCAAGACCCTCCTCGACGAGTTCGACGGACGGTTCCCCCTCATCGACAAGATCCTGTCGATCTACTCCGACGACACGCTGCGCCGGCCGATGGGCCCGGTGTCCGGGCCCGGCGAGCCGATCATCACCTTCGCGGGACTGATCGAGACGACGCCGTTCCTGCAGCAGATCCGGGAGATGCTGTCGATCCTCCAGGACGCCCTCGGCGTCGCCGTCGACATCGAGTTCGCCCACGACGGCCGGGATCTCTATCTGCTCCAGTGCCGGCCGCAGACCAGCGCGAGCGACGATCGACGTGTCGCGCTGCCGGTGGGCGTTCCCGCGGCCCAGAAGCTGTTCTCCGCGAACCGGTACGTCTCAAACGCGCAGGTCCACGGGATCCGCTACATCGTCTTCATCGATCCCCGCGATTACGAGCGTCTGACATCTCGGTCGGAGATGATCGCCGTCGGAGAAGCGGTCAGGCGGATCAACACCACGCTGCCGCGGCGCTCGTTCATCCTGATGGGCCCGGGGCGCTGGGGGAGCCGCGGCGACGTCACACTGGGCGTGCGCGTGACGTACGCCGACATCAGCAACACCCTGATGCTGATTGAAATCGCGCGGAAGAAGGGCAACTACGTCCCGGACCTCTCGTTCGGCACCCACTTCTTCCAGGATCTCGTCGAGGCGAAGATCCGGTATCTCGCGCTGTACCCCGAACAGGACGGCGTGGTCTTCAACGAAGCGTTTTTCCTGAACTCGCCGAATGCCCTGGGCACGCTCATCCCCGACTTCGCCCACCTCCAGCACGTCGTCAGGCTGATCGACGTCGATGAGGCGGCGCCGGGCTTCGAGGTCAGCGTCGTCATGGACGGCGAGGAAGAGGAAGCGCTCGGCTATCTTGCGCCGAAACGCCCCGGCACGCTCCGGTAGGCGGCGCCGTCGCGGCACACCCCGAGCGTCCGTCGGTGTCGAGGCCGGTCAGCCGACGATGCGCAGGGCGATGAGCTCGGTCGCCTCGGAGTCGGCGCCGGCGGCCGTAATCTCGATGAAGTAGATGCCGCCGACCAGCCCGGACAGCGGCAGATCGATCTCGAAGGAGGCGCCGCCGCCGGCCGCGGCCTGCAGGTCGCTCATCGCGCCGCCCGTCCGGTTCAGCAGGCGGCACTTGACGGCGGGCCGTGACTCACCGGGCCCGTACGCCTCGAAGCGCACCAGCAGCCGCTCGGTGCGACGGAACTCCCGGCTGGTGGTGGGAACCGCGTTCGCGTCGCGCTTGACAGCCTGGAACTCCCGAGCGTTCGCCGTGCGGAAGACCGCCGGAGAGCCGATGGCGACCACCGGGGCGGTGAAGTCGGGGACCATCACCTCTCTCACCTCGGTGTCGAGGACATCGTCGCCGCTACCGTGCACGGAGAGCCTGAGCTGCGCCGCGCCGGGGGCCGCGTCGAAGTCGACGCGAAACGCCCGAGGCGGCGACAGGCCTGGGGCGCTTGGCGGCACGACCGATGCCCCCGGCGGCAGGTCCGAGGCGCCCGCCGCGGCGGACTCTCTCGGCACGCGCCCACGGAAGTAGACCCGGCTGTCCGCGCCCATGGCCACAAGCGTGACCTGCGAGGGCTGTACCCGCGTCGTGCCCGGCTCCGGCGGCAGCGGCTCCCACACGAGGCTGACCCGCGTCTTGCCGTCGGGGCCCTTCGAGGTACCCACCCAGCTGCGGATGAACCGGCCGCGCGGCGGATCGGCGATCGCGGAGAGCGCCTTCGTCAGGGCGGCCGGCGGCTCCGGCGCCGGCGGGGCCAGCGCCTTCTTGACGTCCTCGGCGCCAGGCGCCCAATAGCCCTTACGCGCGCGGACCTGCACGCCGGGCCGCCGCACGCGGACTTTGATCTCGTGGAACTTCCCGTCCGCCGGCGCGCGCGACGAGTTGTAGCCCAGCAGGAAGTACGCACTGGAGTCCCGGATCAGCTGCTTGAGGCCGCCGTCGAGGTCGTTGCGGTTGACGATCGCGCGGCCGTCGGTGTTGTCCGCGAGTACCCGCAGCGAATCGAGCGTCGAATCCAGCATGGCCCGATCCATCTGCATCCCGATGCTCTGGTTGATGTCGTACTCGTAGGGCGCCAAGCCGCGCGGATCCAGCGCGTAGATGGCCGTGTTGTTCCTGTTGGCGGCGTCGTAGACCTCGCGCAGCTCCTGGTGCAGGTCGCCGGCCGACAGCAGCCGCGCCCGATCCTCCATGAGATTGCCCTCGCCCGCCGTCGGGTTGCCTCTGTTCGGGTTCATCCAGCCCGGCTTGGACGCGTCCGGATCGCGCAGCTGCGGAGGCACATAGTTCGAGAAGCCCTCGCTGACCAGGATGACGGCCTTGCGCCCCTCGCGCAGGGCGCCGAGATGGATGACCAGCCCTTCGAGCGCGCTCAGCGTCACCTCGTTGCGGATCCGCTCGACCACCTCGACCGGGTAATCCGCGTACCGCTCCTCGACCAGATTGCGGGGCTTGTAGTCGAACCGGCGCCCCTCGAAGCTCCGGATGGCACCGGCCAGACTCGATCGATTGCGCGTCAGACCGACGGCCGACACCGGCGTCAGCGGGTACATGAGCCCCACGAGGTCCGCCGGCCCGATCTGGTTGTTGACGAAGTTCAGCAGCGGCTCGCGGACGCTCATGGCCGTCCCTCGCCGCACGTGGTAGTCGTCGAAGAAGATCACGAACAGCCGGGCGTCGTCTCGCGAGGCCTCGACCTCCTCGTCGTACTCGCTCCGGATCTCGCGCGGCCGCTCGTCACCCGGCTGCGGGATGCCGGTGATCTCGACCAGCTTGAAGGTTTCCACCTTCTGGGGCTGGCCATCCTCCAGCACCTCGAAATCCGCCTGTGTCAGGTCGGTTACGGGATGCCCGTCCGAGTCGCTGACGATGACATCGACGCGGACGAAGCTGATGCCTGCGCGGAACGTCGGCTGGGGGGGCACCTGCGAGGCCGGCGTCTGCCCTTGCGGGGCCGCAGCAGGCGGCGTCTGAGTCGCCGGCGCCTGGGCGGCGAGCCCGGCAATCGCGGCGAGCGCCGCGCAGCCCGCAAGTGCCGCGATCGTGACACGCACACGCCGGTGAGCCATGGAGGTCATCCCGCCTGCTGCGATGATAACATTGGTGCAATCGGAAGACATCCCGGGGAAACGGGCTGCCGCGCGTGTGCGGCCGGGGAGAGCCCCATGATCGAACGTGTCACGTTGCCTGTCGCCGGCATGACCTGCGGCGGGTGTGAGAATGCGGTGCGGCGCGTGGTGATGAAGCTCGACGGCGTGGAGGAGGTTTCCGCGTCGCACGCCGACGGTTCTGTCACCGTGCGTTTCGACAGCGCCCGAACCGATCTGCCGGCCATCCGCCGCCAGATTGAATCGCTCGGGTACCGCGTGTCGCCGTAGGCCGGACCGCCGGACGTTCTACACGGCGTCGGGGCGGGGCGTCTGGCCCAGCCGCTCGAACACCGGCCTGAGCCGCGCCGCCGTCGCGCGCAGGTCCTCCGGCAGCACGCGCACGCTGCCGACGACCGACATGAAGTTCGTGTCGCCGCTCCAGCGCGGCACGACGTGCACGTGCAGGTGGTCCGCCACGCCGGCGCCCGCCGGCCGCCCGAGGTTCATGCCCACGTTTAACCCCTGCGGGCGATAGACCTCGGTCAGCGCCACCTCCGCATTCCTCGTCAGCGCCATCAGCTCGGTCAGTTCGTCGAGCCGTGTGTCGCCCAGTGAGGCGACGTGGCGGTTGGGCACGACCATGAGGTGGCCGTTGTTGTAGGGGTAAAGATTGAGGATCACGAACGCGAGACGGCCGCGGTACAGGAGCAGCGCATCGGCGTCTCCCCGCGCCAGCGCCTCACAGAAGATGCAGCCGCGCGGCTCGCTGCTGGCGCCACTCACGTAGGGCAGCCTCCACGGGGACCAGAGACGTTCCACGGTCGGCACCGCCTTCGATCTGCCGTGCGGCCGTCACAGCGGCGGCGCGAGCGGCCCCGGCCCGGCCGGCCCCGGCTCGAACGCGGGCCAGGAGGCTTCGCGGTTGATCAGTTCCTTCAGTTCCTTGCCGGGCTTGAAGTACGGCACCTTCTTCGGCGGCACGTCCACCTTGTCTCCGGTCTTCGGGTTCCGCCCCTTGCGCGGTTCGCGCCGGCGGAGCCGGAAGCTCCCGAAGCCGCGCAGCTCGATCTTCTCGCCGCGCTGCAGCGCAGCGATGATGCTCTTGAAGACCGTGTCGACGATGACCTCGGAGTGCTTCTTCGTGAGGTCCGAGACCTTGGAGACCTCCTCGACCAGCTCCGCTTTGGTCATGCTTCCGCCTGCTGTCACGCCCCGCTCCTTTGTGAACAGCCGAAGGGTTGACGACGCCACGCTCCGCGCCGCGTGCCCCGGCGTCACCCGCGGTGGTCTGCCGGGGCCCCGGCGGCTACTGATGCTTCAGGTGGTCCGCGATGGTGGCCACGCCCGAACCGGCCTGCTGGGCGTAGGCCTCCCAGTCAGCCCGGTCCTGATCCGCCTTGAGCGCGCGGATGCTCAGTCCGATCTTCCGCTCGCCCGGACTCAGCTTGATGATCTTCATCGGGTACGTCTGGTCCACCTGCAGCTCGATCTTCTCCGTTCCCTGCTGGTCATCGAACTCCGAGACGTGGATGAGCCCTTCGATGCCCTCCGCCAGCTCGACAAACGCGCCGAAGTTGGTCAGCCGGACCACCTTGCCCTCGATCACGTCGCCCACGTGACGCTGCGAGAAGAACTCGTCCCAGATGTCCGTGGCGAGCTGCTTCAGCCCGAGCGACAGCCGCTGGTTCTCCGCGTCGATGTTCAGCACGACCGCCTCGACCCGGTCGCCCTTCTTCAACACCTCCGACGGGTGCTTGACGCGCTTGCTCCACGACATATCGGAGATGTGGATCAGGCCGTCGATGTCCTCCTCGACCTCGACGAAGGCGCCGAACTCGGTCAGGTTGCGCACCCGGCCCACGATGCGGGAGCCGATCGGGTACCGGTCCGCCAGCTCCTGCCACGGGTTGGCTTCAATCTGCTTGAGGCCCAGCGAGATGCGGCGCGCGGTCGGATCCAGCCCGAGCACCATCGCCTCGACCGTGTCACCGACGTTGAGGATCTTCGACGGGTGCTTGACGCGCTTGCTCCACGACATCTCGGAGACGTGGATGAGCCCTTCGACGCCCGGTTCGAGCTCGATAAACGCGCCGTAATCCGTCAGGCTCACCACCCGGCCTCCCACGCGCGCGCCCACGGGGTACCGCTCGCCCACCGCAAACCACGGATCCTCGGTGAGCTGCTTGTAGCCCAGCGAGACGCGCTCGGTCGCCGGATCGTACTTGAGGACCTTCACGTCGATCTCGTCGTTGACCTTGAAGACCTCCGATGGGTGGCCGACGCGGCCCCAGGACATGTCGGTGATGTGCAGCAGGCCGTCGATGCCGCCGAGGTCGATGAAGGCGCCGTAGTCGGTGATGTTCTTGACGACGCCGCGCAGGACCTTCCCCTCGGCCAGCGTGTTGAGCGTCTGCTTCTTCTTCTCCGCGTTCTCCTCCTCGAGCAGCACCTTGCGCGAGAGGACGATGTTGCCGCGCTTCTTGTTGACCTTGATGACGCGCATCCGCAGCTCCTGGCCGCGGAGCCCGTCCAGGTTCCTCACCGGTCGCACGTCGACCTGCGACCCCGGCAGGAACGCCCGCACGCCGATGTCGACGGCCAGCCCGCCCTTGATCCGCTCGATCACGCGTCCGATGACCACCTTCCGGTCGGCGTAGGCCTTCTCCACCTCGTCCCAGATCTTCATCTTCTCGGCCTTCTCGCGCGAGAGGACCACGTACCCATCCCGGTCCTCCGTCCGCTCGAGCAGGACGTCGACGATATCGCCGGGCTGGACCGTCACCTGGCCCTGCTCGTCGATAAACTCCTGGAGCGCGATGATGCCTTCCGACTTGTAGCCAACGTCGACGATCACCTCCGCCGCCGTCACCTTGAGCACCGTGCCCTTGACGACTTCGCCCTCGGCGATGTTGCGGAAACTGTGATCGTAGGCGTCCAGCAGCCGGGCGTACTCGGCGGCGTCCACCTGGTCGTCGGGATCGTGGGGTCGGGCGATCGTCTTGAGCGAGTCACCTCCCTTGTGTGCGCGCGCGGGCTCGGCGCCCGCCTGTGGCACCTGGATTGGGTTATCGCCGCTTGCAGCATTCGACATGCGAACTGAGTCCTCCTCGGTCGAGATTGCCGGTTCTCAGCACCGGCGGGCTGGTATTTGCGGAGAGTAGATCACGACAAACGATATATTTTCTTCTACTTGCGGCCTTCTGTCAATCTCGCTCACTGCCGCCACCGACTCGATCCCGCAAGCTGAAGCCAGCCGCGAACCGCGCCGGCCGGTTGCCGCGTGAGGCGAAGGCTCTGCCGTACCGGCGTCAGGTGCTGCCCACGGCGTCTGCCGCAAGCGCCAGCACGCGGGCCACCACCTCCGGAATCGACAGCGTGGTCGTGTCGATCACGACGGCATCGGCCGCCACACTGAGCGGCGACGCAGCGCGCGTGCTGTCCTGCCGGTCTCGCGCCGCAAGATCGCCGGCCACCGACTCGACCGTCTGGGGTGCGGAAGAGGTGTGCGCCGCGTCAAGCGCCCGGCGCCGGGCACGTTCGGCGGGCGCGGCGTCGAGGTAGACCTTCACATCTGCGTGCGGGAAGACGACCGTGCCGATATCGCGCCCTTCCATGACGATCCCGCCCCCTTCACCCATCCCTCGCTGCTGTGCCACCAGCACCTCGCGCACGCGGGGATGCCGGCCGACCGCCGAGGCGGCGCGATCGATGTCGGAGGTGCGGATCGCCTGCGAGATATCTTCGCCGTCGAGCCGAGTTCGCCCGCCGGACATCTCGAGGTGCAGCGAACGCGCGACCTGCACCAGCCCGTCCTCATCGTCAACGGCAATCCCCAGGCGTGCGGCCTTCAGCCCGACAGCCCGGTACATGACGCCGGTATCGACGTGGCGATAGCCAAGTTCGGCCGCGACGGCTCTTGAAACCGTCCCCTTGCCGACGCCAGACGGCCCGTCAATCGCAATCACCAGACGCCGACTCACCCACCCTCTCCTGTGCCTCTCCTGCGCCTCTCCTGTGCCTCTCCTGCGCCTCTCCTGTGCCTCTCCTGCGCCTCTCCTGCGCCTCTCCTGTGCCTCTCCTGCGCCTCTCCTGTGCCTCTCCTGCGCCTCTCCTGCGCCTCTCCTGCGCCTCTCCTGCGCCTCTCCTGCGCCTCTCCTGTGCCTCTCCTGCGCCTCTTCACCGCGCGGGTTCTGGCCGGCGCCAGCCATCTTGCGCCTCGGCCACCCGCCTGTTTCTGTGGCGTCCTGCATGACTGCCGACCGTCGACTGATGACTCCCCCCCTGTCCCCCGCCCGGTGGCTGCCGCGTCTCGATCCCCGCCGCCCGTTCCAGCGTCTTCACCTCGCTCACGGTCAGCTCGCGGACGGCGCCGGTCGCCAGGTCGGGATCCGACAGCGGCCCGATGCGGACGCGCCTCAGGCGCACGACCGGGTGGCCGACCGCCTCGCACATCTGTCGGACCTCGTGCTGGCGCCCTTCGTGGACCGTGATCGCGAGCACCGCCTGGTCCTCGTGCTGGCCGCGCCCGCGGGCCAGCAGCCGCACGTCCGCCGGTGCCGTCCGTTCACCCTCGATCATCACGCCCCGAGCCAGCCGTGCGACGGCCCTGGCGTCGGGCGTCCCGCGCACGCGCGCGTGATACTCGCGTTCAACCTCGTACCGGGGGTGCGTCAGCCGAGCGGCCAGCTCGCCGTCGTTCGTCAGGATCAGGAGCCCTTCCGACGCGTAGTCCAGCCGGCCGACCGGGTAGACGTAGTCTCGCACGCCCTTCAGCAAGTCGAGCACCGTCGGCCGCCCCTCGGGGTCGGAACGCGTGGACATGTACCCGCGCGGTTTGTTGAGCAGGAAGTACTGGAACCGGGTCGTCTGGCGGACCGCGCGGCCGTCGACCAGGATCCGATCACGGTCGGGATCCGCTCGAGTCCCGAGCTCGCGGATGACCACGCCGTTGACCGACACGCGTCCGTCCGCGATCAGCCGCTCGGCGGCGCGGCGTGATGCGATCCCGGCGCCAGACAGGATCTTCTGAAGGCGGACCTGCACGTGTCCCTTACCCCCGGCAGCCGATCACGAACTCCAGGCAGGTGTCAATGGACCGCGCCCGTCTCTTCGTCGTCGTGATTCGATTCCTCCGCGCCCGATTCCTCCGGCTCGAGCGGCAGCCTGGCATCGACGGGGCCGGCGGCGGCCAGCCGCGTCGGCAGGTCGAAACCGAGCACATCGGCCATATCTTCCACCTTCGGCAGATCGTTCAGGTCGCGCAGGCCGAACCGGATCAGGAACTCGCGCGTGGTCGCGTACAGGAACGGGCGGCCCACGACGAGCTTCCGCCCGGAGATCTTGATGAGGTGGCGCTCGAGCAGCGTGGCCAGGACGCCGGTCGTGTTGACGCCGCGAATCTCGGCGATCTCGGGCGCCGTGATCGGCTGCTTGTAGGCGATGACCGCCAGCGTTTCGAGCGCCTGAACCGACAGCTTCTGGGCGCGGCGCTCGTGAAAGAGCCGTCGCACCCACTCGTGGAGCTCCGGCCGTGTCACGATCTGGAACCCGCCGGCCACCTCGACGAACTGCAGGCCGCCGTGGCCGTGATAGTCGGCGCGCAGGGCCGCCAGCGCGGCCTCGACGTCCGGCTGCGGCTCGTGCTCGAGCAGCCTGAACAGGGCCTTGGGTGTCAGCGGGTCAGGCGAGGCGAAGACCAGCGCCTCGATGATGGCCTTGAGGTCCGCCAGATCCGGCCGCGCGGCGGCAGCCGGCGCGGGCGTCGCGGCGGCGGCCGCTCCCATCAGGTCGTCGACGGAACCGGCCGCCGGCGTCGAGGCGTCCGGCGCCGCTCCCGGGCTTCCATCGTCCGTCGTCTCAGGCCCCGTGGGTTCGCGGGGATCCTCGGTGTCTACTGGCACGGCTGGTGACCTCTCACGCGTTTCCGGCAGCGCCGATCGCGGAGGCGACCTCCCCCGCCTTCGCGCGCTTGTAGATGCGGATGACCCCGAACGGCCCGGCCTGGAACACCCGCACGATCCTGAGGCGAATCATCTCGAGCAACGCAAGGAAGGTGACGATCAAATCTCCCTTGGCCCACACATCCTCAAACAGGTCCTCGAAGCCGCAGGCCTCGGTTTCCGACAGACGGCCGAGCAACTGGTGGATCCGCTCTTCGATCGATGTCTGCTCGGGCGGCAGATCCACGCGCGGCCGCTTGGCCGCGCGCTCCAGCACCGCCCGAAACGCCGCGAGGAGGCTGAACAGATCCACCTCGATCTCCGGCTCGTACTCCTCGCCGGCGATGGCCGCGACGCGCCCGTCAGGCCTGAGCCACTGCGCCTCGCGCAGCGTCTCGCACTCGTGCAGCAGCTCGGCGGCCGCACGGTACCGCTGGTGGTCGATCAGCCGCCGCACGAGCACTTCGCGCGGGTCCTCCTCGGGATCCTCCTGCTCGGGATCCGGCCTCGGCAGCAGCATGCGCGACTTGATGTGGATGAGCGTGGCCGCCATCACGACGAACTCGCCGGCGATGTCCAGGTCCAGCTCCTGCATCAGGTCGAGGTACTCGAGGTACTGCGACGCGATCAGCGCAATGGGGATGTCGTAGATGTTCACCTCGTTCTGCTTGATGAGGTGAATGAGCAGATCGAGCGGCCCCTCGAAGTTCTCGAGTCTGACCGCGTACGCGCCTGCCGACGCCTCGAACTCCGTGCTCGCTGTTTCGGTCACTGGCCGCTACCCACTACCCACTATCCAGTACCCACTATCCACTACCCACTACACGTAGTTGATCCGCACCGCCTCCCTCACCCGTTCCATCGTCTGCGAAGCGATCCGCCGGGCGCGGCTCGAGCCGTCCATGAGGATCTCACGCACGCGTCCAGGCCGCGCCAGGATCTCGGCCCGCCGCTCGCGCATCGGGTCGAGCATCGCGTTCAGCGCCCGCGCCAGCTTCTGCTTGACCTCGACGTCGCCCACCTTGCCCGCCCGGTACCGGCTCTTGAGGTCGTCGACCTCCGCGGTGTCGGGGTTAAACGCATCGTGGTACATGAAGACCGGGTTCCCTTCGACGGTGCCCGGGACATCGGCCCTGATACGCTTCGGGTCGGTGTACATCTGCATGACCTTCCGGCGCACGGTCTCGGCATCGTCAGAGAGGTCGATCGCGTTGCCGTAGCTCTTGCTCATCTTGCGGTTGTCGAGGCCCGGCAGCCGCGGGAACCTCGTCAGCAGCGGCTGCGGCTCGACGAAGACCTCGCCGTAGAACTGGTGGAATCGCCGGACCACCTCGCGCGACAGCTCGAGGTGCGGCACCTGGTCCTCGCCGACGGGCACGTACTGAGCATCGTAGATGACGATGTCGGCCGTTTGCAGCAGGGGGTAGCCGAGAAACCCGAACGTCGAGAGGTCCTTCTCGGTCAGCTGATCACGCTGCTCCTTGTAGGTCGGCACCCGCTCGAGCCACGGGATCGGGACGATCATCGAGAGCAGCAGGTAGAGCTCCGCGTGCTCGGGCACCATCGACTGGACGAACAGCGTGCTGCGCTCCGGGTCGAGGCCGGCCGCAATCCAGTCGGCCACGTTGTCGCACGCGTACGAGGTGAGCCCGTGCGTGTCGGCATAGTCGCTCGTCAGCGCGTGCCAATCGGCTACGAAGTAACAGCAGTCGTACTGGTCCTGCAGGGCCGCCCAGTTCTTCAAGGCGCCGATGAGATGACCGAGGTGGACCTTTCCCGTCGGGCGCAGGCCCGACACGACACGGGGTTTTACAGCAGCCATCGAAGTATCCACTCGAAGGGGGGACCGATCAGGTACCCGAGCACGCCGGTGAACATGAGCGCGTACAACAGCAGGAAGCCGTACGGCCGCAGGCGATCTAGCTGTGCCGCAACCTGCTCGGGCACGAGGCCCGCGAGCACGGAGCTGCCGTCGAGCGGCGGCACCGGGATCAGGTTGAAGACGGCCAGCAGCAGATTGAGTTCGAGCGCCGTGGTCAGCACCAGCGCGATCGGCGACGAGAGGCCGATCGCGCTCACGCCCTGCGGGCCCAGCACGATCAGCTTCAGCAGCGCGGCGGACACAACGGCCAGGGCGAGGTTGCTCACCGGCCCCGAGGCGGCAATCACGAGATAGTCGCGGCGCCCGTTGCGCAGGTACGCCGGATTCACGGGGACAGGCCGGGCCCAGCCGATGACGGGCAGGTGCGTGACGATGGCCACCAGCGGGAACAGCAACGTCCCCACGGGGTCGACGTGCACGACCGGGTTGAGCGACACGCGTCCGAGCCGGCGGCCGGTCGGATCGCCCAGGCGATCGGCCGACCAGGCGTGCGCCGACTCGTGCACCGTCAGCGAGAAGATGAGCACCGTGAACGAGATGAAGAGCTGCGTGAAGTTGAGTTCCACCGAGCCATTCAGGCTAGCATCGCCGCGCGAGAGCTGTCAAAGACGGCCGGCGCCCGCGCGGTCGAAGTGGCCGACGATCGCGCGCGCGGTCGACGGTCCCACCACCGCCGCCAGCTCCTCCAGGCTCGCGCGGCGCACGCCCGCCAGGCTCCCGAAGGCGGACAGCAGCGCCTGCCGCCGGCGCGGGCCGACGCCCGGCACGCCGTCCAGCTCGGATCCGAGATCCCGCCTGGCTCGCGCCTGCCGGTGGAACGTCACGGCGAACCGGTGAGCCTCGTCGCGAACCCGCTGCAGAAACAGGAGCGCCGGGCTGTTCGGTGCGAGCGCAATCGGCTCGCGCCGATCGCGCGTGACGATCAGCTCCTCCCGCTTGGCAAGTCCCACCGCCACCAGGTTGCCCAGACCAAGCCGCTCGAGCGCCTCGTACGCCGCGGAGAGCTGTCCAAGACCGCCGTCAATCAGAATCAGGTCGGGGAACGGCCCTCCCTGCTCCAGCACCCGGCGGTACCTGCGGAACACCACTTCACGCATCGACGCCACATCGTCCGGCCCCCGCACGTCGATCCCCGATCCCTGCTCTGCAGCCCCCAGCCCCTGGACCCTGTACTTCCGGTACTCCCCGCGCCTCATGCGCCCGTCTTCAGCGACCACGAGCGAGGCGACCGTGTCCCGTCCCTGGATGGTTGAGATGTCGAACCCCTCGACGCGGCGCGGCGGTGCGGGCAGGCCGAGCAGGACCCGGAGGGCGTCCAACGCTTCCCATTGGGCTCCGGCGTGCTGAGACCGGGTTCGATAAGCGATGGCGGCATTCCGCATCGCCAGATCGAGGAGGCCGCGTCGCTCGCCGCGCTTCGGCACCGACACCCGGACACGACGGCCCGCCCGCCCCGACAGCCAGGCCTCCAGCACCTCCGCCTCCGCAGGGGCGGTCGGCACGAACACGTCGGGCGGCGGCTCGCGGGTCTCGTAGAACTGCTGGACGGCCGCCTGGAGGAGCTCGTCCTCGCCCGAGGGGGCGCCGCCTGTGTCCGTGGTTAGCTCCACGCGCTCGATCACGCGCCCGCGCCGCATCTGGAAGACGTGGATGAGCGCGCCGGCCGGCCCGATGAACAGCCCGAAGGCGTCACGATCCCCGAGCGCCGCGGTGGCCATCTTCTGGTACCGCTCGGCCAGCGCCTCGACGGTCCGCAGCGCATCGCGCAGGTGCGCGGCTTCCTCGAAACGCTCCGCGGCGGCCGCGGCGCGCATGCGGGCCGCCAGGTCGGCCTTGAGTTCCTCGTTCCGCCCCTCGAGGAACAATCGCGCGTGCTCGACGGCGCGCGCGTAGTCTGCAGGAGGGCAAATCGTGCCGACGCAAGGCGCCACGCACCGCTTGATGTCGTATTCCAGGCACGGCCGCGCCCGCTTCCCCGTGATCTCTTCGTTGCAGGACCGGATGCCGAAGAGCCGGTGCGTCAGCCCCATCGTCGTCCGCGCGAGGCTGGCCGGGAGAAACGGCCCGGCGTAGAGGTGCCCGTCGCGCTCGACGCGGCGGGCCACCAGGATGCGCGGGCAGGGTTCCCCGACTGTGAGCTTGAGGTACGGGTAGTTCTTGTCGTCACGCAGCAGGATGTTAAACTTCGGCATCCGCTGCTTGATCAGGTGGTTCTCGAGCGCCAGCGCCTCGACAACCGAATCGGTCACGACGAAGTCGAGGCCGGCCGCCTCCTCGAGCAGGGCGTCGGTCTTCGGGCTGGCGCCGTGGGCGCCGAGGTAGCTCCGCACGCGATCCCGCAGGGCCCGTGCCTTGCCGACGTAGATCGTCTCGCCAGCGGCACCCAAAAACAGGTAGACTCCGGGCTGCTCGGGCAGACGGCCGATCAGGCTCTTGAGTTCGCCGATGGGCATGATCTACTATGGCGCGTTTTTCCGGAGCGCCGCCTGCCCGGCATTATAACGAAGCCATGACGTTCACTGGTGCAATCGGCACCGCCTGCATGTTCCCGCTGCGCGGAATCATCCGTCTCTGCGTCAGGCTCGGCATCCACCCGAACTGGCTCACCCTCATCGGGGTCCTCGTCAACGTCGTGGCGGCCTACCTGCTGGCGAATGCGCAGTTCCGGTGGGCCGGCGCGGTGATGATCGTCGCCAACATCTTCGACTTCATCGACGGCAAGGTCGCACGCGAGCTGGGCCTCCAGTCGCCGTTCGGAGGCTTCTGGGACTCGGTGATGGACCGGTTCTCGGACATCACCCTGTTCATCGGCCTCATCTACCTGTACGCCCACATGATGCGCGTCGACTACGTCATCATCTGCGCGCTGGCCATGATGTTCTCGGTGATGACCAGCTACACGCGGGCCCGCGCCGAATCGATCATCGAGAAGTGCAAGGTCGGCTTCATGGAACGGCCCGAGCGGATCGTGCTGTTCATGATCGGCGCCTTCACCAACCGGATGGCGGCCGCGCTGTGGGTGATTCTGGTGTTGTCGATCGTGACGGTGGCCGACCGGATCTACCACACCTGGCGCGAAACCCATCACTCACCGCACGTGGAGGATGTGCTCCGCGAGCGACTAGGCAAGGAGGCCTGAGGCGATGAAGCGCGCCATCACGCTTCCGGCGCTGGTCCTCTGGCGGGCGTTTTTCTGGACCTACGAGCGGGGCACGTGGCAGTACGACCTGTGGGTGATTGCCATCCTGGCGTTTATCTGGCTCGTGCCGCCGGCCTGGCTCGGCGACCCGCTCGAACACGGCCCCGGCCTCATCGGCTGGATCCTCAAGCAGCTGAGGTAGGGCGGCCCGTCAGCCCCTACACATCCTCCCGCTCATCGTGCCCGTCGAGCTGGAGGCCGACTCCTTCGAAGTGAATCTGACGGGTCGCGATCTTGTCGCGCAGGAGGCGCCGCACGGCGCCGTACTGCGCTCCGGGCACGGTGAGGCGCAGGGCCGCCCCCCTGCCCTTGACGAGCAGGATGAGCGCCACGACCGCGCCCTCGCGCCAGCTGAGCCCGCCGATCTGCGGATATGGCAGGAAGCGGTTGTCCGTCCAGACGCCGCCGGCGTAGAACCCCCGCCGCACGCGCCGCGCGAGCGGCAGCGCCGCCAGGTAGTACACCAGCATCATGGTCTCGCCGAAGACCGGGCCGAACCGCAGGTTGCCGGTCGCGAGGTTCGACACCAGCAGCGCCGCCAGCGCGAACCCGATCAGCAGCATAACGGGAAAGAACGGCGGCCGCCGTGGAGGCCAGACCAGCTGCGCCGAGCGGCGCCGCCGGCAGTACGCGACGCCGTCAACGAGAAGGCGCAGGTTCGCGACCAGAAAGCCGGCGCCGAGCAGCAGGAGCAGGCGTTCGAGGACCATGTCCGCACACGGCCCGCATCTACGCGGGCCCTGTCTGGCCGGCCAGCGTGGGATCGAAGCAGCGACGGCAGCGGGCCTCGTAGGTGCCCTGCGCGCCCAGCAGCACCCGATCGCTGCTCGCCACCAGACGCTGCGTGTGATTGGCCGGCCCGCCGCACACCATGCAGATGGCGAGCGTCTTGGTGATGTACTCCGCGACTGCCAGCAGGTGCGGCATCGGCTCGAAGGGCTTCCCCAGATAGTCCTGGTCCAGCCCCGCGACGATCACGCGCTTGCCCCGGTTGGCCAGCTCGTTGCATACCGCAGGCAGATCCTGGTCGAAGAACTGGCCTTCGTCGATGCCGACGACCTCCGTGTCGGCCTCCACCTCCCGCAGCAGGTCCGCCGACGAGGAGATGTTCGCCGATCCGATCCGCATGTCGCTGTGCGACACGATGTGGCTGTCCGCGTAGCGGGTGTCGAATTTCGGCTTGAAGATCTGGACCTTCTGGCGGGCAATCTGCGCGCGCCGCAGGCGCCGGATCAGCTCCTCGCTCTTGCCGCTGAACATCGATCCGGTGATGACCTCAATCCATCCGCCGTGGCGGGGCTGTGCGACGTCCATGACACGATCCAGTAGTGGAGAGTGGGTAGCGGAGAGCGGGTGGCGGGCAATCGACCTCTGAGGTCCGACCTCCGGCTTCGACTGCCGACCGCCGACTCGTGACTGCCAACCGCCGACTGACTGCCGACCGCCGACTGTCCTATGCCCTCGACTGATACTCCCCGGTCTCGGTGCTGACGCGCACCACGTCGCCCGGGTTGATGAAGGGCGGCACCTGGATCACGAGGCCCGTTTCAAGCGTCGCCGGCTTCAGCTGGGCGCTGGCGGTCGCCCCCTTGATGCCGGGGGCCGTGTCGACGATCTTCAGGTCCACGGTCTGTGGCAGCTCGATGCCGACCGGCTCGGTCCCGTAGAACTCCATCCTGATCGTCGATTCCGCCACGAGGAAGCTGACCGAGTCGCCCAGCACCTCGTCGCTCAACTGGATCTGGTCGAACGTCGTCGTGTCCATGAAGTGATACGACGAGCCATCGTGATAGAGGTACTGCATCTGACGCTCGTCCAGGGTCGCGCGCTCGATGGCATCCTCCGACCGGAGCTTCTGGTCCAACAGCGACCCGCTCCGGATGTTCCTGAGCTTGACGCGGACGAAGCCGCGGAGGTTGCCGGGTGTCACATGCTGGAGGTCCAGGACGCGAAACAGGTCCTGGCCGACCTTGATCAGCATGCCCTTGCGGAGGCGTGTCGCTTGAATGGCGCTCATGATATTCCGACGAGGTTACCGGGAGTCGGGCCCGCAGAATCGACGTCCGTGGGGCCGCACAACCTTTGGATCGTAACATAACGGCTATACCCGCTCAACGCGGGATCCCGGCGGGATCCCGGCGGCAGCCCGCCATGTTAGGATGGGATGTGCCCCTCACCCGTTGGGATCCGCTTCAGGACCTGCTCGCCCTGCGCGAGCGCCTGCATCTGATGTCCGGCATGGATGCTTCCGGCTGGATGCCCCCCGTGGACCTTCATGAGACCGCCGAACGGTACGTCCTGACGGCAGAGCTGCCGGGACTCTCGCGCGAAGACGTCGACATCCAGGTGCTCGACGGGAAGCTGTACCTGCGCGGGCGGCGGCCGGCCGGCACGGGGCCGTGCGAGCAGTACCAGCGGGTCGAACGGGGCCACGGGCAGTTTTCGAGGACCTTTGCACTGCCGGAGGCGGTCGACGTTGATTCGATACAAGCGGACCTGAAGGATGGGGTGTTGACCATTCTCATCCCCAAGGCCGCGCCCTCCGAGCGGCGTATCGACGTCCGGTAGCCGCACCGGTCCCGCCATCCGACCGCGGAGAGACCACCATGTTCCGACGCCCCACCTTCACGCTGGTCCTCGTCATTGCCGCCTTCCTCGCCGGCCTCGCGCTCGATGGCCGGATGCGGGTGGCCAGCGAAACGCCCGCCGCGCCCCTGCTGGGCGGGCCGACAACCGCCGAGGCTGCCGCGGCGCTGAGGGTGCCCCAGTCGCCTGCCGCTCCGCTGGCCGCGCCGGCCGGATTGCCGGACTTCAGCGGCACGGCCGCGCGCGCCGTGAGCGGCGTGGTCAACATCTCGTCGCTCCAGGAGGTCCGGACACGCAACACCCCGTTCGCCAACGACCCGTTCTTCCAGTACTTCTTCGGCAACGACGAGGATCTGTTCGGGTCGCGGAGCCGGCGGTCGCTCAGTCTCGGGTCGGGCGTGATCGTGTCGGCCGACGGATACATCGTGACCAACAGCCATGTGGTCGGCGACAACGTCCGCGAGATCAGCGCCGTGCTGCCCGACAAGCGGGAGGTCCGCGGCCAGATCGTCGGCTCCGATCCTATGACCGATATTGCGGTGATCAAGATTCCCGCCTCGGGCCTGCCGGTGGTGCCCTGGGGCGACTCGTCGAAACTCAAGATCGGCCAGTGGGTCCTCGCAATCGGCAGCCCGTTCCAGCTCAATCAGACCGTCACGCTGGGGATCGTCAGCGCGGTCGGACGCGCCAACATCGGCGTGGCCGACTACGAGGATTTCATCCAGACCGACGCCGCCATCAACCCCGGCAATTCCGGCGGGGCGCTGATCGACGCGCGCGGCGAGCTGGTGGGGATCAACACGGCGATCTACAGTCAGAGCGGCGGGTACCAGGGCGTCGGCTTCGCCGTGCCCAGCAACCTCGCTCGCCGGGTGTTCGACGAGTTGGTCAAGAACGGCGAGGTGCTCCGGGGCTCTATCGGGCGCATCGAAGTCTCCACCGTGACCTCCCAGCTGGCCGAGCAGCTCGGCGTCGGCGAGACGCGGGGCGCGTTCGTCACGGGGATGTATCGCAACTCCCCTGCCTATCGCGCCGGCCTCCGGCCCGGCGACGTGATCGTGGCCTTCAACAACCAACGCGTCGAGGACACCGGTCAGTTGCTGAGGCTCGTCGCCGACGCCAAGGTCGGCAGCACGGCCACCGTCTCCGTCGTCCGCGAAGGGAAACAGATCGCGCTCAAGATCCCGATCGAGCAGGGGTCGCGCACGGCGGCGCGGTAGGCCCGACACCACGACTCGCGGCCCCCGCCCCGGGAGGGCGGGGCTTCACCGCCGTCGTTCGACACGCTCACCACGCCCTGAGCTTGTCGCCCCTCGACGTTGCTCAGGGTGAACCTGCGCCTATCGAAGGGTCGAAGGGCGCCGTGGTGCCGGGGAGTCCAGCGCTCGGTCATGACGCCGCCCGGACACCGCCGGGTGGTCGGAGACCGCGCACCGCCAGGGCAGGTCGGTCCCCGAGGAGATGCCGATGCGCGGGCTCCATGACACCTCGCCGGCCGTGACGCCGCGGTCCTCGACGTGGAGGGTTCCGCCGCACAAGTCCGCCTGGTTGTGACGGAGTGTGATCCCCATGGCGCAGGTCAGGTTTCCCGGCCCGCGGCAGAGGCCGTCATCCGGCAGGTGGCGCGGGGGCTGCCGGGCCAGGCGCCGCCGCCGCATGAGCGCGATCCCCTCCACGGGCTGAAGCGCGCGGATGAGCACGGCCGCCGGGAACCCCTCCGGCTCGGTCACGATGTTGAACAGGACGTGCACGCCGTAGCTGAGGTACACGTACGCGTGGCCGGGCGACCCGTACATCGGCCGGTTCCTCGGCGTGGGCCCCGCTGCCGCATGGCACGCGGGATCCCGCTCTCCGATGTACGCTTCGGCCTCGACGATGATGCCGGCGGTTGTCCCGCCGCGCGTGCGGTGGACCATCACTTTGCCCAGCAGGTCCACGGCCACCTCGAGCGTCGGCCGGGCGTAGAAGGATCGCGGCAGCACCACGGCGCGGCCTACTGTCGGCTTCGAATCATCTCGACGGCCCACGCGGCCGCCTGCGCCACCGTGGCATCCCGGTCGGCCGTCGCGGCCTGCAGCGCCGGCGCCTCTGCCGGCGTGCCGATAAGGCCCAGCGTCTGCGCCACCGCGAGGCGGACGCCGGCGGCTGCGCTGCTCAGGTTGCCGGCCAGAGACGCGGCGATTGACGGCCCGAGTTCGACAAGATAGCCCTGGGCCTGCCAGCGGAGCTGATTCTGGCTGAGCATGGCGACGATCCGATCGAGCGTGGGGCCTCCGCCCAGCCGCTGCACGGCAAAGGCGAGCGCCAGGACGAGGCTCAGGTTCCGCTCCCCTCCCAGCGCTTCCGAGAGCTGCGGCAGCACCGTGGCGTCGCCCGCCCGCGCGACACCCTCGATCGCCGCACGCCGGAGGATCTCGTCTTTGTCTGTCAAGTGCGCGCGGAAGAGTGGAATCGATGAGGAGTGTGCAATCCGGGCCAGCGCCAGAAGCGCCATGCGCGCGGCGTTGCCGCGCTGGTGATAGTCGAACTGCTCGCTGAGCGCGCGAACCGCCCGCTCGTACCGCAGTTCGCCCAGGCCCTCCATGGCGGCAAGCCTGACGCCGGCCGACCGGTCGTTGAGCGCGGTGACCAGGGCATCGCCCAGGTTCTGAACAGCCGTCTCGGCGCATTGCGGCTCGCACATCGCGCTGATGCGGCCCGCGACCCGCGCGGCCGCAGTGCGCGTCGGCTCGTCCGGGTCGGCCAGGCGCACGACGATCTGGTCGAAGACCGCCGTCACGAGCGCGGCATCCGCCGTCGAGCGCGCCGTCTTCGCCAGGACTCCCAGCGCGAAGGCGGCCGACTCGCGCACGCGCGGATCGGGGCTGCTCGCGGCGCCCAGCAGACCGCGGATGACCTCGGCCGGCACGGGCCGCGCGAGCGCGGCGACCGGGCCGGTGTTAAAGGCATTCTCCACGACGCGCTGGTCGCGTACCTCGACGACGCCGCCCAGGCGCCGCCGCGTCGACACCTTCTCGACCAGAAAGAACGACAGGCTCGTGACGATCGCCTCCTGCTGCACCTGCGGCAGCGGGTCGGTCATCACCTGGGCAACCGCGCCAGCGGCCTCGGGGTATCCGGCTTCGCGCAGCAACCGCAACGACTCGAGTCTGACCTTCGGGTCGGGGTGTTTGAGGTTCTGCACCACGCTGTCGAACGGCAGTACCTGGCCCGCCGCAACGACGGTGGCGAGCACCAGCAGCGTGGTCACGGCGGTTCCTTGCCTCAGCACGCGTGCCGTCATACTCCAGCTCCTCTCCGTGCCTGTCCTCTGCCTCTCCGTGCCTCTCAGCGCCTGTCCCCTGCCTCTCCGTGCCTACCCCACCCTGCCTTCCCGGCGCTCCACACCCAGCACCCGTCTGAGCGCGCGACCGGTGTGCGATGCCTCCGAGCGGGCAATCAGCTCGGGCGGCCCTGCGGCGACAACCCAGCCCCCCAGGTCTCCTCCCTCGGGCCCGAGGTCGATCACGTGGTCCGCGGTCTTGATGACGTCCAGGTTGTGCTCGATCACGAGCAGGGTGTGCCCGGCGTGCAGCAGCTTGCGGAACGCCGCCAGCAGCTTGGCGATATCGTCGAAGTGCAAGCCCGTCGTCGGCTCGTCGAGAATGTAGAGCAGCCGCTCGCCCCCCCGCGACGCCAGGTGCGCGGCAATCTTGATGCGCTGCGCCTCGCCCCCGGAGAGCGTCGTGGCGGGCTGGCCCAGGCGCAGGTACCCGAGGCCGATCTCGTCAAGCACCTGCAGCCGGCGGAGCACCTTGGGCGAGCTGGCGAAGAACCACAGGGCCTCGCGTACCGTCAGCTCGAGCACTTCGTGCACGTTCTTGCCGCGGTACCTTACATCGAGCACCTGCGGCTTGAACCGTGCGCCGTCGCACTGGTCGCACGGCACGAACACGTCGGCTAGAAACTGCATGTCGACGCGCACCTGCCCCTCACCCTCGCAGACCTCGCAACGGCCTCCGGGGACGTTAAACGAGAAGTGGCTCGCTGTCAGGCCGCGGGTCCGCGCGTCCCGCGTCGACGCGAACAGCTCACGGATAGGGTCGAACGCCTTCAGGTACGTGACCGGGTTCGAGCGCGGCGTTCTGCCGATCGGGGCCTGGTCCACGAGCACGGCATCGGTGATGAGCTCCGCCCCTTCAAGCCGGCGGTGTTCCCCGATGCGTCTGTCCCAGGTGCCTTTCTGCCGACGCACGGCCGGATAGACGACGTCGTGCACAAGGGTGGACTTCCCCGACCCGCTGACGCCCGTCACGCAGGTCAGCGTACCCAGCGGGATGGCGATATCGACCCGCTTCAGGTTGTGCTCGGAGGCGCCGATGACGCGCAGGTACTGCCCGGTGCCCTGGCGCCGGACGGACGGCAGCGGGATCGACAGCTCGCCCCGGAGGTACTTGGCCGTCAGCGACCGCGGCTCGCCGAGCAGCCCCTCCAAGGGGCCGGAGTAGACCACTTTGCCGCCCTGTTCGCCCGCGCCGAGGCCGAGATCCACGACATGATCCGCCACGCGGATCATGTCGGCGTCGTGCTCGACGACGATCACCGTGTTGCCGAGGTCGCGAAGCTGCCGCAGGATCGCGATCAGCCGCGCGTTGTCGCGCGGGTGCAGCCCGATCGACGGCTCGTCGAGGACGTACAGCGTGCCGACCAAGGCCGAGCCCAGCGAGGTGGCCAGGTTGATCCGCTGCGACTCGCCGCCGGAAAGCGTCGACGACAAGCGATCGAGCGTCAGGTAGTCGAGACCGACGTCGACCAGAAACCCGAGCCGCCGGCGGATTTCGGTGAGCACCTTGCCGGCGATGGCCGCGTCGCGCTCCTCCAGCCGCAGCGTGTCGAAGAACCGGTGCGCCTCACGGACCGTCAGGGCGCAGACGGCATCGATGGACCGGCCGCCCACGACGACATCCCGCGCCTCGCGCCGCAGCCGGGAGCCCCCGCAGTCGGCGCAGGTGAGGTAGCCGCGGTACCGGGACAGGAAGACGCGCACGTGGACCTTGTACTTCTTGCGCTCGAGCCAGGCGAAAAACCCGCGGATCCCTTCGTACTCCTCGCCGTCCCCCTCGATGACGAAGCGCTTCTCCTCGTCGCGCAGTTCGGCCCAGGGGACGTTCAGCCGCACGCCGTGCGCACGGGCGGCCCGCTTGAGCGAAGCCAGACAGGCGCGATAGTGCGGTTTGCTCCAGGGCTCGATGGCGTTCTCGAGAATGGACTTGGTCGGATCCGGCACCACCAGGTCCAGGTCGAGCTCGATGACGTTGCCGAAACCGTGGCAGGTGGGACAGGCTCCGAAGGGGTTGTTGAACGAAAACAGCCGCGGCTGCGGATCGTCGTACGCGATCCCGCACGCGCGACACTCGAAGCGCTCCGAGAACACGTGGAGGCGAGGCGTCTCCCCGACCTCGAGCGCAAACGCCGCTCCTCCGCCTTCGCCGTACGCCGTCTCGATCGAATCGGTCAGCCGCCCCCGAACACCGTCCTCGACGCGCACACGGTCCACGACCACCTGCAGCGTCGACCGGTCCCCCGCCAATCGCGCACCGCCGGCCGGCCCGAGCCGGTCCGTCAACTGCCGACTGTCGAGTGCCGACTGTCGACTTGTGATCCCGTCGATCTCAACCGTCTGCGCGTCGACGAGGATCCGCGTAAACCCCCGCCGCCGCAGTGCGTCCAGCGTCGCCGCAACCGGGTCGCTCGCCCCGCCGCGTGTCGGCTCATCCGCCGCGAGCGGCTGCGTCTCGGCGTCCGCGATCTCGGCTACCTCCTCGACGATGTCGCCGCCGTTGCCATCCGGCGCCGATGGCCCCGCAACAACCGGCATGTCAAAACCGATGATCAACCGCGTGCCGTCCGGCAACGCCGCCAGCCGTTCTGCGACCACCTCCGGGCTCTCCCGCACAACGGTCTTCCCGCACCCGCGGCAGATCGTCTGGCCAACGCGCGCATACAGCAGGCGCAGGTAGTCGTGGATCTCCGTCGTCGTGCCGACGGTCGAGCGGGGGTTGCGCAGGCTGTTCTTCTGGCGGATCGCGATGGCGGGCGACACGCCGTCGATCTTATCGACGTCGGGCTTCTCCATCCGCTCCAGGAACTGACGGGCGTACGCCGACAGCGACTCGACGTAGCGCCGCTGCCCCTCCGCATAGATCGTGTCGAAGGCGAGAGACGACTTGCCCGACCCGCTGACCCCCGTGACGATGATGAGCGCGCCGGGCGGCAGGGTGAGGTCGATGTTCTTGAGGTTGTGCGTGCGGGCGCCGCGAATCACCAGCGGGCTCGCCGCAGCGGCCACGGGCTCGGACATGACCTGGAGCTACAGAGACGGGTTCCGGAGTGCCTGTAAACACACCATGGTACTGCAGGGATTCTCCGGCTGCAAGGCTAGACAGATCAGTCGACAGCCGACGGTCAGCAGTCGACAGTCAGTCGACAGTCGACAGTCAGCAGTCAGCCGGCAAGTGAGAGCCGACAGTCGATGGTCAGTCGACAGTCGGTGACCAGCCGCACTGCTGTTCAACATCCCCGCCGCACGGGCTGGCGCATCGACGCGATCCCTGTGGTGGGCAGGGCTGCGATCGAAGACCGGGAGCGGAGCGTCGGGACGTTGCGGTCCGAGCGGGCACCTTGGTGGCTGCCCGGATCCTACTTGCGGCGTTCGGCCGCCCAGCCGCCGGTGAACTGCGCGTCACCGAAGGAGAACGTGCCGACGAGCTTCGAGTCGTTCAACGTGCCTGTCATCGTGAAGGCACCGTTCGGCAGCGAGATGTTCAGCGTCAGCGTCCCGTTGGCCCAGCCGCCGTCGAACGGCACCGAGCCCTGCTCAGAACCGATCTGGCCGGTCACCTTCTCTCCGTCCAGCTTCATCGAGATCGTGAACGCCCTCTGGGTGCCCGCCACGTCCATCAACGCGTTCCAGTCACCGGTCAGCGGATCCGCTCCCGAGGCAGACGGGCCGGCAGCGGGCGCCCCGGCGGTCTCGGCGACTTTGGCCATCGAGAAGCTGCCGCTGTCGGTTCCCAGCGTCCACTGTCCTTCGATCTTGCCGCCCCGGAAGAGCCCCGACACGGTTCCCGCCCGCCCATCCATGTCGACATTGAGGACGATCGCCTCTCCCGTCAGCGATCCGCCGGTCACGGTCAGCGGCCCGAACGAGGACGCCAGCGACCCGGTGAGCACCCCGTCGCTCACCCGCAGGTCGCCCGACAGCGTCGACGGCCCGTATTCGGTCGTCGCCGTGCCTTCATATCTGCCGGCAACCGACTGGAGAGACGTCTGCGGCGACGAGCTGGTTTGTGCCTCCGCTGCTGCCACGGCCGCCAGTAACCCCACCATCACGAACCCTACGAGTACGCGACGCGACATAGTCTCGATTCTCCTCTGCCACGCTCAGCCGTGGCCCCGCTGTCGGCTTCGTTCCCTCCGCTACGCCTGCACGTGTCTGGTCAGCACCTGCTGATAGACATACAAGGCCGGCGATCCGCCCGTGTGGACGAACAGCACCTGCTCGCCTTTCCTCAGGACGCCTTGTCTGATGAGCCCGAAGAGACCCGCCATCGCCTTGCCGGTATAGACCGGGTCGAGCAGGATGCCCTCGACCTGCGCAACAGTCGTCACGGCCTCGACCATCTCGGGCGTCGGCAACGAGTAGCCCGGGCCCACCCAGTCTCCCAGGCAGGTCACCGCCTCGCGAGCGACGCCGCCCTCGACACCCAGAATGGCGGCCGTCTCCTGCGCGAGCGCGTGCACCTTCGGCTCCTGCTCCTCGCGTGAACGGCTCACGTTGATCCCGGTGAGCGGGAGGTTGCTGTTGTTGCCGACCAGGCCTACCACCAGCCCGGCCTGCGTGCCGGCGCTGCCGCTGGCGCAGACGATGTGGTCGAGGTGAATGTCGAGATCGAAGGTCTGGGCGAGGATCTCCTCGGCGCAAGCAACGTAGCCGAGAGCGCCCAGCGCGTTCGAGCCGCCTCCGGGGATGACGTACGCCTTGCGACCCAGCGCCGCGACCTCGTCGGCCACGTGCTGCATGGCCGTGGTCAAATCGCTTCCGCCGGGAACCACCGTTACCTGCTCGACGCCGAGCAACTGGTACAGGAAGTTGTTGCCGCCCGCCTCGGTCGCGTAGCTGCCGGGGACGCGCTCCTCGAGGACGAGGCGGCACTTGAGCCCCTCTCTCGCCGCGGCCGCAAGCGTCAGGCGGGCGTGGTTCGACTGGACGGCGCCGCACGTAATGAGCGTGTCCGCGCCGCGGGAGAGCGCGTCGGCAACCAGGAACTCCAGCTTGCGCGTCTTGTTGCCTCCGGCCGCAAGGCCGAGCAGGTCGTCCCTCTTGATGAACAGATCCGGCCCGCCGAGTCGCCTCGACAACCGCTCCATCCGCTCGAGCGGTGTCCAGCCTTGCGTGTATCGTCGTCTGGGGAAACGGGCGAGATGCATGGATCGGAGCTCCGGCGGGCGCGCCGCCGCAATCGTCGTCCGGTCAGCTTACCATCTCAGAAGGCGTTCGTGTATCTGGACCACAGGTCGTCGGCGAGCCTCCAATATGCGGCCACCGCGCCCTCTGCGACATCGTGCGAGTACTTCGTCAGGTATGCGCGCGCCCGTCCGGGATCCTGCTTGTAGAGCGCCAGCGCCTCCGATTCGACCTTCGCCTGGTCGGCAAAGGCCTTCTCCTCGATCGGCCGCCAGACCTTCTCGATCTCCCTCACCATGTCCTGCCATCGGAGGTACGCGAGTTGACCGGCCTGGCGGAACGCCCACCACGCGCAGTCGCGGCTGAACTTCCGCCGGCCGTCCACCATGTAGGAGGCGGGCATCGAGGTCAGGCCGGCGTAGAACGGCGTGTGCGGCGTGGTGACCGGGTTGTCGTACCCGAGCCAGACGACGCCGCCGATCGGATCGGGCAGCGCGGCGCGCGACTGCGTCACGTGCACGTAGGTGGCACGCTTGCACGCAATGGTGCGTTCCGAGGTGATGTGGAAGAGCTCGAGGTAGTCGTTGTTCATGAACGGGTTGGCCACCGGGCTCTTGACTGACTGCCCCTGCCGGCCCGCGACCGTCAGCGACCGCGTCATGTCGTACGGGGTGCCCTCGTAGGTGTCGCGGAAGATGTCGAGGACGTCGTTGACCGACAGCTTCTGCTCGGCCCGGACCGAGATGGGGTAATTCTCCGCGTTCGCGTCCAGCTTGAGCGACGGGGCGATGCGGCTGAGCGCGCGCCATTCCCGCCGGCGGCTGCCCAGGGCCGTGCGCGAGCCGTAGGCGTAGCAGAACTCGAAGACTTCCCCGCTCTTCGGGTCCCACCAGCCCAGCTCCTGGGCGAGCGTCAAGACGTTGGCCGAGGCCAGGTAGTTCTGCGCGTCCGCCAGGTTGAGGGTCCGGATCCGGGGAGCGTTGGCTGACACCGACACGTGGTCGTCGGGGATGCGCACCGCGGCCCACACGGCGCCCAGTTTCCCTCTGCCCGGTCCCAGGATCTCGAAGAGCCACGTCTCGTTCGGGTCCGCGAAGGTGAAGGCCTCGCCGTAATCGGTGTAGCCGTACTTCTTCGTCAGCTCGTCGGCGATCCGAATCGCCTCGCGGGCCGTCCTCGCCCGCTCGAGCACGAGCCGATACAGCTCCGGGCAGTCGATGACGCCGCTGTCGCTCTGGAGCTGCGGCTTCCCCCCGAACGTCGTTTCGCCGATGGCGAGCTGGTGCTCGTTCATGATCGGGTAGGCGGCATTCAGGTAGGCGTACGTTTCCGGCACCTGGGGGATCTCGCCGGCTTCGATTCGATCCGGATCGTTCGGCCCCGACGTCCGTTTCGACTCGAGGTACACCTTGGCCATCTCGCCCGGCTTGTGCGTGGTGTGCTGCGGGAAGTCCATCCAGGTCCGGTCCGTCGTGCTGTCGCACGAGTGCGAGGTCATCGTCGAACCATCGATGGAGGCGTTCTTGCCGACCAGGATGCTGGTGCACCCTTCGCACTCGCAGACGAGTCGGCTCTCACCCATCGGGGGCGCCGCGAGCGCGCGCATGAGCCCCAGCGCGAGGGCGCACGGCATCAGGATCAGCAGGAGCCTCCGTGGCGTCAGGCGCGTGAGCATGCTGGTTCTCCTGTGGTCAGGACGGTCACTGGAAAGCCCGGGGACTTTGGTTTTGCGGCCGTGAGGATAGCACAGGCTATGATGGGCTCGTCTTGCTGGTCCGCTCAGGTGAGGAACGCGGACTCCTCATTGCAGGATCATGTGCGCTGGATAGAGCGGCGGAGCGGCGGTTCAGTGAACCCGAGGGCCTGTGATAACATGGCTTCTTCCGCAAGGGTGCGGTTCTTGGCCGTACCCACCAGCCGGCCGGCGTAGCTCAGTTGGTAGAGCAGCTGATTCGTAATCAGCAGGTCGTCGGTTCGAGTCCGACCGCCGGCTCCATATTCATTAGTAACAGCGCGATATCGCGACTGACCCGTTGCTCGTCTTATTGCCTAGGTAGCAAATAGGTAACGGCTGGTTCGGCGAGGTCCCGCGCGTCCAGGCGGTCCACCGGGCCTGCGGGCTGAGGCTGTCCCCGCGCCTTCAGGGCGGCCTAAACCGAGACCATGGCCGACGCCGTACCGCACTTTCCGCGGCTCGGCGTGCCGGAGTTACCCGCACATTCGCTGGACAGGAGTACAGTCGAGGAGATCGAGGCTCTGAGACGGTTGACTGTCGGTGGAACCGACCCCTGCCAGTCCCCTGTCAGCGCATGCGACCCAGGGCTGAGGCCACGCAATTGCGGAATGACGGTCTTTCGGAGCCGCGAACGGCGGTTCGAACCATTAAGATCTCGGACAGACTGTCAGCGGCGGTCAAGAATCTGACAGATCGACGGGGGACGTGCGTCGATTCGTCGCGACCTCGTGGCGAGCCCGCCGCTGGCGCTTGTCGCGGAGTCCGGACCTGACGTGGCGTACAGCGTCCGCCGCGCTCGGCGTGCTGCTTGCTGTGCTGCTGCTGCCGAATTGGACTCGCTCACACCACGGACAGGTGGCGGAGAGACTCCTGTTGAGGTAACATTCGACCACTTCCGTGCTCGCCGAGCGCCGTACGGGCACCTGCTCGTTGCGCGGCGGTTTGACAACCAAGAGGGTGCTTCTGCCTCTGTTGCGTTGGCTGGAACTCTCGGCTGGAGGCGGTGGTGGTGTCTCCCGGCCCTCGGGACGCCGTCAGGTGCCACTCGCTTCACGCATCTCGGTCGCGGGTTTCCACGGCGACGGTCGGCGGTCGAACTGATCGGGGCGCCATGACTAGGATCTGGTTGGTAGTTCGCAGCAAGACGGACGCGCTCGACTGGACCTCTACTGTGGACACGGAGGTTCGGTTGGTCGTCTCGGACACCGTACCGGCATCCGAGTTAGACCGGCCATTCCGCGTCAGCCCGATTTTCCCGCTAGTGAATGACTATGTTCTCCCCAACCTGACAGACGACGCGCGACTGTGTTTCTTCGCCTTCGACAGCGCGTTCTCGGTGCTGGGTCGGATAGCTAGCGGTGACGATCCCGAGCTGGTCCGTCGGGTCTTTTTCACGAACGGTCTCGCCTCGGTTGTTCTTCTCACGAGTCGCCCCGATGATGACCCCGCCGCTCTCTTGGCAACGGCGGGCACGACACCGACAGCAAGCGAGATTTGGCTCGTCAGAAAGGCGACGGTTACAAGCGTCGATTGTCGGCCGCCGACCCCGAAGTCCTGCGCCCTGACACAACTGGCGCAGTACTCGGCGCTTCCGGTTGACATTCGTGCTTCAGTGGACGAATTCCATGCGAGCCTGGCCTTGGTCCTTCCCAAGGTAGCCATGCATATGCCGTCGGAACAACCGTTGTTCGAAGCTCTCGCGATACTCGTGAACCAACTGTTGGAAGAGATGCTCTATGTGATGAAACCTCGGGGACCTGCGCCGGTTACTCTGCCCGCGTACTCGGAGCGGGCACTGGCTGAAGACGCTCTCCTGCGCCAGACCATTCTGCAACAGAACACAGACCGACTCCTCCAAATCAACTCAGCGTTGTCGTACATGTCGACCCAGGCTTTGTCTGGCGCCATCCCGATCATGGAGCGCCGCAGCCTCATACGTCGTAACTCGCTCCTTGGAATCGGCACGGCTGTCATGGCGCTGACACGTATCGCGTCATCGATCGAGAGAACATTCGCCGAAGCCGGTCTGGAGCATGTTCTGGACAAGGTCGCATCTACAGCCGCTGCACTCCCTGGCCTAGAGCGACTCCCCGAGTACGATTCTCGGAGGTGGAGCGACTATTCCTTAAACGAGATCTCGGATGGCTCCGGACGCAAACCGTTTCCCAAGTTGCCGTTCTTCAGCGGCCGGCTTGGCTTTCGCGAGACCGAATATACCATCTCGGCAGCCGTGCAGGCCTTGGTCAGCGGCGCGACGCCGGAATGGAGTCTTCTCACGATCTCCCACGAGATGTTGCACGGACACGTTAGGAATCTCCTGTCGTACGTCTTCCGAAAGACACCTGGCGAGACCCCCCAAGCGCTGAGAGCGTCTTTCTACGATCGTTTTGCGGCGAAGGTCAACCGCCAACCGTTGACGCCACATGAGACGCTCCTCGATTCCATTAGATGCGCGATCTTCGCGTACTGCTGCTTCACCAACACCCACGGCTCACTGACGAGGCCGACGCCTCGACCCGAAGGCGCTCGCAAGAGGCCCGATGGGACGGTCGGCTTCGTCAGTACATTTGTTGTTCCTCCATTGGAGGGACTCTGGCTCACTGCAGAGCACGAGTACAGGAACATCTGCGAGATCATCGTGCATGTCCTTGATCTCCACTATTTCTACAGCAGTCGCCGCGCTGTCTACATCCCCTTGATATGGCGTTCGTGGGCAACATTGCCCCATGTGCGCGGCGATCTTCGGCAATACCTCCTTCGAAGTCTGCTCGTCCTCACGGCGCAGGGTCACGGTTCACCGTTCGAACGGTTCTTGATCGCTCGGTCGAGACTGACGGAACTCCTGGGTGACATCCCAGTCGACGACAGGCTCGACTCTGCCACGATTCTTAGGGCACGTGATTACCTGCAGCAACCAGGATCAGAACAGACCCTCTTTCCTCCTTTCTGGGCGAGCTTGATACTCGTCGATCTCACTGATCAAGTGCTGACCTCGGGCGTGATCCGTGCTGGCCTCATGGGCGGTGACGAAAACGTGACAGTTGTTCGCGGTGACGAAGGCACCTTCGAGGACCTAGTGGAGTACGCCATGGCCGACGGATTCGTGGACGACGTCGTCAAGCAGCCTGGCGCCTTCCTCGTTGATCGCCTGACGCGTCGATTGAAAGACCCGGCGCCCGATCCGGAAGCCGATGCCGCAATGATCATGTTGGCGTGTTGCTCCAGGTGAGCAGAGGAGGCGCCCATGTCGAATCAAGATGTCGTTGGCGGCCAGCCCACAGACCAGCACTACTACCACTTTGTCGTGGCTCGCGACCGCCGCGGATTCAGCCTCGAGAGCTATTGGAACGCATTAGCAATTGGCGCGCGGTCGTTTGAATCCGTTCCGGATCGCGAGGCCGAACGATTCGTTGTCCAGCGCGGTCGGCTAGTGCTTAACCAAGCCTACGCGGGAGGTGAGCTCCTCAGAGAGATCTCCGAATCCGGCAACGGTGCGCCACCGTACGGTTACGACCTCTTTGGATTGCGATGGCGATCTGCGGGATCAACCCTATTCGCGCTGGGCTTCCCATTCTCTAAGATGGCTAAGGAATACGTAGGGCGTCTCATCGGAGACCACCGCCTCCTCCAGGTGGTTGACCTCCAGAAGGCGGACGTCGCCTCGCTTGTGAGGTGTTGCGAAGAGGCCGGAGCGATCTCTGGAGATCAAGGCCTACAGTTGCAGGTTGTCGACGTGCAGTTCCTTGTGGTCGGTGACCCGAACGTGAGTGACGTTCGCCTGGGCGGCGTCGATCCACTCAGGGCGAGAATCTACAAGGAGAGGTTGAAAGGAGAAATCGCAAAGCGGTATCTCAGGCCTAATCAGTGCGTTGTTCTTTGTGAGTTACCAGGTGGGGCGGGTGCCACTGACGGGACGGGGAGGGCACTTCGCGCGCGGCTCCACATCGACGGCTTCGGCAACTTCAAGTGCTATACGCACAAGATCTTCGCCAATCTGCCAGTACTAGGAAGGAGCATCGCGAGTCTGCAGAAGCTGAAGTGCCTCGATAAGACGTCGCAGAACCCGCTTGATCGAGTTCCAGCGGACTAAGAGGTGCCGGCAAATGACATTCGACTACCTGACAAGACGAGAGAACGCAGTCCGGTTCCTCGCGTCTGAATTGGGGCATGGGACGCTCGTCCTGTTCTTGGGTGCTGGAGCCACCCTGAGCGCAGGCCTGCCGGATTGGATTCGGCTCATGCAGCGGATGCAGCGACGAGTTGGGCTCCCCGTGGGGAGTTGGCCGGACGACGTGCCCGCCGAAACCCTCCAGATCGCAGCGGACGCGATCAGAGAACGCTTTCCTGAAGATGGCGAGGCGTACAGGCGCCTTGTCTGCGACTCCCTGTACGAGGGCGTCTCTCTTTCACCGGCCATCTTACGAAACGACCTGCTAACGGCGGTAGGGGCACTGTTGATGGGCACCCGCAGGGGGAATGTTCGGCGAGTGCTGACTTTCAACTTCGATTGCGTCCTCGAGTGGTATCTGTTTCTGTTTGGTTTCGTCGTCCGGGTCGTGTACAGACTGCCGGAGCTGGAAGGAGCGGAAGACGTCAGAGTCTACCACGCGCACGGCTTCCTACCACACCCCGAGTATGACGCTCCCGAGAGTGACTTCCTGATACTCGACTTCACTTCGGTCAACGCAAGGCTCGGCACACTCGGTGATCCGTGGTTCGAGGAGACGCGTCGCCTTCTTCAGACTGGGGTGGGTCTGTTCGTCGGCTTGTCGCCTCGGACACTGCGGGATAGAGCCCTGAATCCCCTACTTGCGGCGGTGGCACCGCAGCTTGAGACCACTCGGCCCACGGGCTTCTGGGTCGTTACGGGGGCGGCCAGCGTCGAGGAAGACAGGGAGTTCCTAAGAGCGAACGTCGTTCCGGTGAGAGTTGGGTCGGACGGGGACGTTCCAAAGCTCCTTCTTGATGTTTGCCAAGCAGCCGCTATCCGTAGCGTTGGCGTGTAGGATCTCGATGTGAGAGCTTCTCGACAGGCGCGTTGCGTTCTGGTACACTAGTTGGTTCGGAGAAGATCGATGTACGACGCCTACGCCGCATTCCGTGAACTTGAGCGTTTGTTCTTTCGCGGAGTTCCGGAACGGCCTGAGCCGGTCTGGGAGCGGGAACTTAACGCGATTGCGCCTGACCGACAGTCCGGACGCTCGCAGCTCGCTTTCGAAGTTAGCCAGGGCGCTGTCGGGGTCCGCGTGGCGACTATCGTTCACTGGCCCGATGGAGACGAAATCGAGTACGCCTCCGAAGATCCTGTGGACGCCAAGAGCTGATTTCTCCCACGGCATTCGTCTCCTCGCCGAACCGCGCCTGAGTGGGTGTCATTCGCCCCACACCGTGTCCTTCCTTCCGGCAAGCGAGCATGGAATGACGTGTTCTTTCGGCAGTGCTGCAATAGCCGGCCGAGCGGGTTCCGGACAGTAGATGGGGCGGGTCGGACACGGGGCCCCGAGACCAGGGGCAAACGGTGCCCGTGAGCGGAGTGGGTTGTCCGTGGAGAAGGCGTACGCCGCCGAGTCGGCGAGGGTTTCCAGGGTCGCCTGGTAGTGTCCGGGGCAGCCATCCGCGGGGCGCCGCATCAACCGCTTCGGCATGTCGTCGGAGTGTGATGGGGTACCCGAAGGCGTTGACCCCGTGCAGTCTGCAGGTGGGCACCACGCTCATGAAGGTGTCGCCGACTCGCGCGCCGTGCTCGGTCTTGTAGAAGGTAAGCGGTAAGCGGGGTGCATCTGGTATCGAGGTTGCGCGGCGGGTACTCTCGGTCCCATGTTGCTCACGCCTGACACACCCCGCCGCACGCGTTCCCGTGCGACCGACGCGGCCCGTCGCGCGCTGGTCGCCCGCTATCAGCGCAGTGATCTGACGCAGCGCGCCTTTTGCGCGGAAGCTGGCCTGCCGGTGTCCACGCTGCAGTGGTGGCTGGTCAAGTCCCGCCGCGAGGCGGCGCGGGCCACGCCCGTCACGTTTGCCGAAATCCCGCACCCCGATGCTGGCCGGCCCGATCCGGTCGGCCCCCGGTGGGCCGCAGAGATCCTGACGCGCACCGGCGTGATCGTGCGGGTGCGCGAGCCGCTCGCGCGGGCCGACCTAGTCGCGCTGCTGCGCGCGGCGCGATGCTGAGCCTGTCGCCGGCCACGCGCATCTTCGTGGCGCTCGAGCCCGTCGACATGCGCAAGTCCTTCAATGGCCTGGCGGCCGCGGTGCAGACCGTGCTGGCGCAAGACATCGAAAGTGGTCACCTGTTCCTGTTCACGAATCGGCGCCACAATCGCGTGAAGGCGATCTATTGGGACGGCACCGGGCTAGTGATTTATGCGAAGCGGCTCGAGCGGGGCGGCTTTGGCTGGCCGACCGGCGACGGACCCAGTCACCGATTGCGGCCCGAGGACCTGACGCTCCTGCTCCACGGGATCGAGGGCCGTCCGCGCGCGCATTGGTATCGGCGGTGAGGCCGCACTTTTCACTGGACTCCATCGGCGCGTTTTGGCATGCTGAATGGCATGCCCGTCCCGCTGGTGCTCCAAGGTCGCCTGATCACCACGGCGGATCTCGATCAGATCCGCACGCTGCAGGCGGCCCAGCCCACGTGGAGTCGCCGCCAGCTCTCGCTGGCGGTGGCCACCGCCTGGCGGTGGCAGACGTCGACGGGCCGCCTCAAGGACATGGCCGCCCGCGCGCTCTTGGGCAAGCTCGAGGCGCGCGGCCTGATCACGCTGCCCGCGCGACGGCGCCCCCCCAGCAATCGCATGGCGGCGCGCCCGGTGCCGGCGCGCGCGTGGGACACGACCCCCCTCGCCGGTCCGCTGCGCGCCATCGGTCCGCTGACGGTGACGGAGGTCAGCGGCGACGCGGACGCCCGCGCCGAGGTCGCCGCGGCGCTCGCCACCTTCCACTATCTGGGCGCCCGCGGGACGGTCGGCGAAAACCTGCAGTACACCGTGCGCGATCCGCACGGCCGATTGCTGGCGTGTCTCCGCTTCGGCTCGGCCGCGTGGAGCTGCCGGGCGCGCGACACCTTCATCGGCTGGACCGCGACGCAGCGCGCCCAGCGCCTGACGTGGGTCACCAACAACACGCGGTTTCTGATCCTGCCGGGCATCACGGTCCCGCACCTGGCCAGCTGGACACTCGGCGCCGTGCTGCGCCGTGTGTCGGCCGACTGGGCGCGGAAGTACGGCCACCCGATTTGGCTGGTCGAGACCTTTGTCGACCGCACGCGCTTCGCGGGCACGTCGTACCGCGCGGCCAATTGGCAGCACCTCGGCGCCACCGCCGGCCGCAGTCGGCAGGATCGGTACACCACGCTGCAGGTGCCGATCAAAGATGTCTACGGCTATCCGCTGCACGAGGCCTTTCGCGCGAGGCTCTGCGCATGAGTCACGAGGCGGCGCTTCGGGCGCTCGCGCGCCTGCGCGAGGAGGCCGCCCGGCTGGAGGCCGACAATGCCCTGCTGCGCGCGCAAGTGGCCGAGACCGAGACGTTGCGCGCGGAATTGGAGGAGGCGCGGGCGATCATCGCCGACTTGCGCCGTCAGCTCTTCGGCGTGAAGGCCGACCAGCTCACCCCGGAGCAAGAGGCCCAGATCACGGCGCTTCAGCAGGACGTGGTCGAAGCCGCCGAGCGGCCGGGGCCGGCCAGCGACGAGGTGCTCGCCGACGAGCGGCGCGAACGACCGCGCCATCGGCGTCGACCGCGCCAGGACCTGCCCGTGGCGCTCGACACCGAAACGATCACGCTGGAGCCCGAGACGACGACCTGTCCGTGTTGCGGGGAGGCGTTGCGCCGGATTGGCGAAGAGGTCACCGAGGAAACGGATCTCATCCCGGCGAAGCTCATTCGGCGGCGGATCGTCCGCCCGAAGTATGCGTGCCGCTGTGGCGAGGCCGGCGTGGCGATCGCGCCACTCCCGCCGCGTCTGATTCCGCAAAGCACGCTGGGGCTGGGCCTGGCGGTCCATATCCTGTTGACGCGGTACGACGATCATCTCTCCTTCTATCGCTTGGAGCAGCAATTCGACGAGCGGCACGGCGTGCGCGTCCCGCGGCAGCAGATGGTCCAGTGGGTCGAGCATCTCGCGGGGTGGCTCCGGCCGATCTATGACGCGATGTGGCGCGACGTCCTCGCCAGCGGCTACGTGCAAGTCGACGAGACGCCCGTGCGCGTGCTCGATCCAGACGTGACCGGCCACGCGCCGCGGGGCTACCTCTGGTTTTACGGCGCCACGGGCGGCGACGTCCTCCTCGACTTCGATCGCCGCCGCAGTCTGGCCCCCGTGCAGCAGCGGCTGCAGGGCTTCACCGGCACGATCCAGACCGACGCGTACGAGGTGTATCAGGCACTGGCGCGTCAGCAGCCGGGGCTCCTGCGCAATGGCTGCCTGGCCCATAGTCGACGGCGGTTTTACGCGGCGCTGCGGGAAAGCCTGCCCGAGGCCGTCTGGTTTATCACACAGATCCGCGCGCTCTATCGGATCGAGGACGAGGCCCGTGGCCAACCCGCCGCAGTGCGCCACGCGCTGCGGCAGCACCACGCCCCCGCGATCTGGGAGGCGCTCAAAGCCAGGGCGGACGCGCTCCGCTCGACCGTGCTGCCAAAGAGTACGCTCGGCAAGGCCGTCCGCTACTTCCTCGACGACTACGACGCGCTGATCGGGTATCTGCGCGACGGGCGCTTCGAGATCGACAACAACCTGATCGAAAACGACATCCGCCCCACCGCGGTCGGGCGCAAGCGGTGGCTCTTCATCGGGCATCCGCACGCCGGGTGGCGCAGCGCCGTCATCTACTCGCTCATCGTGAGCTGCCGCCGCCGCGGGATCAATCCCGCGACGTACCTGACCGATGTCCTCGGTCGACTCCCCGGCCTGAAGATCACGGAGATCGAGGCGCTGCTCCCGGCGCACTGGCAGCCGCCGCCAGGCTGACACGGGCCCGCATCATCTCGACCGTTCACTCTGGATTCCCGGACGGCGGACGCCGTGGGCCAGGTGCCGATCGGCGCCGGGTTCGGCACCGGCCATCGTGGGGGGATGCACCTTGCTTACCGCTTACTGTAGAAGAGCGCACCCTTGCGATACAGGATCACCTTCTTGACGGCGCGCTCCGCCAGGTTGGAGTCGAGCGGCGCTCCCGCCACCGTCAAAGACCGCGTGAGTTTCGTCCAGTGGCGCACGAAGTAGGTGATCGCCTCGCCCAGCCGGGAGTTAGGTTCCGCCAAGTGCTAGTCACCCCCGGACGAGTTTGTGACCGGACGCCCTACCTCCCCTTCGCATTTGGCGTAGGCATCGAGAATAAGGTCTCGAACCCTGTCGTGAGCGGGCGTCTGGATCGGAGTCTCGGCGATCGGCCGGAGCAGGAAGTAGCTTCGCCGCTCGCCGTTCGAGCTGTACCTACGAGCCGGAAACGTGACGCGCCGACTGTCGCTTCCCCTGCGCTGCCACACGGCGAAGCCGATCAATCTCAGCCCATCCAGAATGCCGTCGTGTTTCTCGAAGTGCAGTTCCGCGTCTGCGAGTTTACCAGCCGGCTTGCCGGCGTTGTTCACGTTAATGCTCACGATCATCACAACCTCCTGGATCCTGTAGGAGACGCATCTGTCCAGGGGGAAGAAGTCTGCGATGTTGTCACCGGCAGACTCCCCGCTTGCCGGACTATGGCTACCGACTTCGGGTCCGACCTCGGTTCACGGAATCAGCGCGCGGCCTGCCCCGGCCGAACCGCCGAAACGAGCCGACTCCTTTGCGGATAGGGGATGAGCCGCGTGGTATCCGTTGCCCCATGCTCCATCCAGGCCCGCACTTCAGACTCCAACCACCCAACAGCGCCGGGGGAGATCCGCCGTCGCCGGGGAAACCCGCCAGATCGCTCGAGACGCCATCGTGTGGATCGGCTCAGGCCTGTGGCCGCTCTCACCTCGCGCTCCCGGAGAATCCTGTCGATCATGATCGCATCCTCACGGCTGGCAGTGCCCCTTGCAGCGGCAGCGTCCCAACTGGGCCAGGTGATCCCTGTCGAAACCGGGAAGGGTTGATGGCCTGTGGGGACTGTGCGAGACGCGCGAGGTTCGTGGCGTCTTGCAAGGCGCGGTGGGCGGCGTTCTGTGCCGTCCACGGCGCCGGCAGTCTCCACAGGCCGTGGTTGTTCTCGGTCATGAGGCCCTCGGCACGGAGCCGCCGCGCTCGATCAGCGTCGTGATGCGGTAGCGATCGAGATCCCCGTCGTACCCAATCACACGAAGGAGGGCGGTGGCGACCCGTGCGCCCTGGCGCCGCTCAAGATGCAGCAAGAGCTGCATGGAATCCGCGATCTGGTGGCGGATGGCCTTGTAGGGCAGCTCCACGCCGGACTGGAGCACGCAGGAGGTGAACCGGGCCAGCGCTTGCGGGGCGGAGTTGGCGTGGATAGTCGAGAGCGTGCCCGAGTGCCCAGTGTTGAGCGCCTGCAGCAGGTCGAACGCTTCCCCACCCCGCACTTCTCCCACGATGATCCGGTCCGGCCGATGCCGGAGGGTGGCCCGGAGGAGGTCGCGGATGGTTACCGCTGGAACCCCGGGCTGTTCACGTCTGGCCTCGAAGCGCACGAGGTTCGGCTGATCCAGGCGGAGTTCTGACGTGTCTTCAATCACGATGATCCGATCGGTTCCCGGCAGGAGCGCGGCAAAGGCGTTGAGGACCGTCGTCTTGCCCGTTCCGGTGCCGCCGCTGATGAGGACATTCTCGCGGGAGGCGATGGCTTGGCGCACGGCCGCGACAATCGCGGGCGTGAGGGTGCCCACGCGGACCAACTCGTCGGTCGTGAACCGCTGACTGTGGAACTTCCGGATGGTCAGCGTCGTGCCCCCGAGACTGCACGGCGGCACGACCGCGGCGACCCGGGACCCGTCAGGCAGACGGGAATCGAGCAGCGGGTGGTCCTCGGAGATGTCGTCACCGAGGGCCCGAGCGATGTTCCGGACGGCGACCTGGAGACTCTTCTCGCGAATGGTGACGCCGACGGCTTCCTCGAGCCGCCCGGCGCGCTCGGTGAACACTCGCCCGGAGCCGTTCACCATGATCTCCGACACGTCGGCGTCGAGGATCAGGCCGGCGATCGGACGCAAGAACGGGAGAATGACCTCGAAGCTCATCACAAGGCTCCGGCCGCGACCTGCTGGAAGTACGTCCAGTTCGGGTTGAGGTAGTACGGCTTCAGGTAGCAGTACGTGGGCGGCTGCGGGTTCACGCCGTCGTAGGCCAGGACGATGGCCTCGGCGTTCTTGAGTTCGGTGAAGACCTTCGGCTCGAAGACCCAGTCCCGTTGGACGTTCCAGCTCTTGCTGGCGCTGATGGTCGCCCGGTGCGCGGTGGCCCGGCCGGTCAGCAGGCTGACCCGGGCGTCCTGCCCGTTCTCGGCCAGCGTGTACTGCGGCTTGAGCTGTTCGGCCTTGCCGCAGAGCTCGCTGGCCACCTTCGCGCTGTAGTCATCACTCAGGGACAAGAAGACTTTCGTCCGAAAGGTCTGGAACAAGGTCCGCCAGGCCTCGCCCGGGAGCGTCGACCGCAAGGAACTGACACTCTGGGTCGCGACTATCGGGATGCACCGTGCCTGACGGGAGAGCGCAAAGAACTTCTCGTCGCCGGTGGGGTCGTGCTCCCCCACCGTGGCAAAGGCGTGGTACTCGTCACACAGGAAGAGCACGTGGCGCCAGGGGCGGCGCGGGTCCTGGGCCATGCGGGGAATGCGGGCGAGGACCGCGCGTTGGAAGTCCTGTTTCATGAGCGTCCCGATGGTCCGGGCGAGGCCCGGGTTGGCGACGACCGGGAAGTTCAGGGCACAGATCCGTCCGGCTTCGATGAGGTCGGTGAACGGCGGCAACGGGCGCCCGTGCTCGCCGTGCGCGTTGGCCACAGGGTCGTAACAGGCTTTGGGGGGACAGAAGGTGTACTTGACCGAGGGGTTGTCATCGAAGAGGGAGAGAAAGACGGAGATCCCCTCGACGATTGACGTCCGGAGCTTCGGCTCGATCCGCATCCAGTCGTGCTGGAACCACCGCTGCACGGCAGCGAGCTGTTCGCGCTTGCGTGCGTAGGGGTCGGTGGCCGGATCGCGTGGCGCGCGGTCGACGCGATAGGGGACGGCGAGGTTCTTGAGCAGGTCCTCCAGATCCTGCGTCCAGCCCGTCGTGAGACTCGCGCCCGAGTGGTCCCGGACCCAGACGTAGGGGCTAAGATCGGGGGTCGCGACGTAGGCGCTGTTCTCCACAACAACGGTCTGGCCACTGGCCGAGAAGCGTGCGTGCCCTTCGGCGAGCTTCTGCTCGATCGCCTCAGGGTTGATGGCGCAGGCATAGACGTCGAACAAGGTGACGTAGTCGTCGACGACCTTGTGGAGCAGGATGATGAACTTCACCAGGTTCGTGTAGGCCTGCTGCCAG